>Ga0111147_1042_pt1 | contig 36998 bp, 33 predicted proteins | sample DeeMarSeWOR28_12_FD_80394 | JGI IMG/M metagenome (GOLD analysis project Ga0111147, IMG submission 80394) | Deltaproteobacteria bacterium SG8_13
AGACGCCGTGCGGCGGGAGCTGGACGAAGAAACCGGTTTGGCCGTCACCCGCATTTTGAAAGTGGGCCCGCCGGTCTATTCGTCGGCCGGGATGACCGATGAATCGGTGGCCATGGTGTTTGTCGAATGTGAGGGCGAGATCACCACGGCCGCCAACGAGGGCACCGAACAGATCGAGCCGATGCTGCTGTCCAAAGAAGAGGTAACGCGCCTGGTTGAGGACCCTTCCAAAAAATTCGATGCCAAAGCCTGGCTGGTGATGGTGGGCCTTACCGGTCAGAACCCCCTGACAAGTCATTTTTGAGCGTCACCAGCGTGGCGCCCCAGCCTCCGGCATCTGCCGGGGCCTCCCGGAAGGAAGCCACCCGGGGATGTTTTGCCAGGTGGCTGCGGACGCTTTTTTTCAGCACCCCGCTGCCCTTGCCGTGGATAACGCGTACCTCGTACAGGCCACTGCGCGCGCATTCCTCAAAATAATCGTCGAGCAGATCCGGCACCTCCCTGGGGTTGAACAGGTGCAGGTCGAGGTTGCCGTCAATGGGGATACGGACCGGTTTCATCGGACAGCCTTTCGACAGTGCCTGTCGGCGTGCGTTCAGCCGACCAGCTGGGGGGCCACCTCCTGCATCAGCGGTTTGAGCTCCGCCAGGGTTTCAGCGCTCGCTTGAATGGCCTTGTCGATCTCCGCCTCGGTCATGGGCGTCGATACCGAGAAAAAACCGCGGTTGGGAATGAAAATGCCCTTGTTCATCAGCGACAGATGAAACAGTCGCAGGATGTCGCGGTCCTGGGTCAGAAAGGCGGTGGACGCATGATGAATCGGCTCGGGCGTGAAGTGCAGCTGCTGCAGGGAGCCGTATCCTTTGATCTGGGCCTTGATGTGCAAATCGTCCAGGATGCCCTGCAGTTTGTCCCTCAGCGACCAGCCCAGGGCGTTGATGCGATCGATGGCTTCGGCGGTCAGTTCCTTGAGGCCGGCAACTGCGGCGGCGACCGCGATGGAGGAGGCCACAAAGGTGCCCGCATGATGGGCCGGGCGTTTGTGCCGGGGGGAGTAAACGGCCATCACGTCTTCGCGGCCGCCGAAAGCGCCGACCGGCAGGCCGCCGCCGATGGTTTTGCCCAGCGCGGTCAGATCGGGCTGAAAATCGAAGATCTGCTGGGCGCCACCGGTGGCCAGGCGGAAGCTGATCACCTCATCGGCAATCAGAAGTACGTCGTTTTCCCGGGCGGTCTGCTGCAGGAACTTCATGTAGTCATCTTCCGGTGGGATCATGCCACCGGCACCCAGGATGCCTTCGACGATCACCGCTGCCAGTTCATCCTTGTTTTCACGGATCAGTTTTTCGGCGGCAGCCTTGTCGTTGAACGGAGTCACCAGGACATCCTGCTCGACGCTTTTGGGCAGGCCCGGCGGCAGCTTGCGCCAGCCGACCGTCATCTCCATGATGTCGTAGCTGCCGTGATAGTTCCCCTCCATTTTGAGGATCTTGTCCCTGCCGGTAAATGCCCGCGCCGCGCGAACGGCGAACATGACCGCCTCGGTGCCGGAGGTGCAAAACCGCACTTTATCGACCGAAGGTATGCGGTCGCACAGGATCTGTGCCCACTCGTAAGCCCTTTTGGGAGGAGCTGCCATGGCCGAGCCCAGGGGAGCCTGGTTGCAGATTGCCTCGACGACTTTCGGGTGGTTGTTGCCCAGTACCATCGACGTCCAGTTGTTGGAAAAATCGAGGTACTCGTTGCCATCCTCGTCGTAGAGCCGGCAGCCGTCGCCGCGGGCCATCACAGCCGGGTACGGTTCAAACCAGATGGAAATCCGAAAGTCTCCGTCCGGAACATACCGGGCGGCATCCTTGATGATCCGGGCGCTCTCCGGTGTCCGGTTGCGGTAGGTTTCCTCGATTTCCCGGGTGGCTGCGTCCACTTTTTCATTTCTGGACATTTTGCCTGTCCTCCTTTTTTGTTGGTGGGTTTCCGCTGTCCTGATATACCATAAAGCCATATGGGGCACAAATCGATTTGATAAACCCAGCCGGGCAGCGTTGGATGCGGCTGCGCTGCGGCAGGACCGGTGCTATTCGGCCAATGGTTGGGCCGCAGACAGGCGCTAAATGGGGGTGAGCCCCGACGCAATTTGTGCTATACATACCAACCGGTCGACCAAGATAACGGAGAATCGATCAAGAAAACCAGCATCATCTTAATTGTTTGCGGCAATGGTTTTCTTTGGCGTCGCGGCGGCCGGGGTCGACGCGACCGAAGGTTTTCGTTTCAGCGTCGTATTTTCCGTGGCCGGTTACACGGTCGGCAAATCTGCCCTTATAGGGCCGGCCGGCGTAAAAAAGTGACCAGCGGATTGCGCGGACACCGGGAAATCGATACCGTTGTAAATGATCCGCAGGTGAGGACCCCAGAGGAGATGGTATCGGCGCTGAAAAAACGGGCGCTTTTCACGGCACCGCCGAGCCGTAATGTGTTGAAGCCGAGTAGAGCGATCAGTTAATCGTATCCGGCATAAAGGAGGCAGGATTGAACCCGACGGATCTTATCACCTGGCTGGGTGTTATCCTACTGGCCTATCTGCTCGGTTCGATTCCCTTCGGACTGGTGCTCACCCGCCTGTTTACCGACGTGGACATCCGCAAGGTCGGAAGCGGAAACATCGGCGCCACCAATGTCCGGCGGCTGGCCGGCACCCGTCTGGGACTTCTCACCCTGGCAGGCGATGTCGCCAAGGGGGCCTTTCCGGTACTGCTGGCCCGATCTTTGCCGGCACCGGATTTTCCCCAGCAGGACATCTGCCTGTCACTGGCGGCCCTGGCGGCATTTGGCGGTCATCTGTTTCCCGTGTACATGAAGATGAAAAACGGCGGAAAGGGGGTGGCCACCGCTGCCGGTAGCCTGGCAGTTATATCTCCTTTGGCGGTGCTTGTCGCCCTTGCGGGGTTTCTGCTGGTGGCCTTTGCAAGCAACCGGGTGTCGGCCGGTTCGCTGGCAGCTGCAGCGACGCTGCCGCCGGCCATCTGGTGGACGACACACTCCGCAGCCTTTAGCGTCTGTGCCCTGGTTCTGGCCGCCGGCATATTTGTCCGTCACAGCGCCAACATCCGGCGTCTGCTCGATGGAAGCGAGCCGCGTATTCGATCGAGGCGATCCACGCGCTGAATAAGTTTTCGGCCCACAGCGCGCCAATACCCTCGATGTTACGGAAAGTCATCGTATGAAATCTAAAATATTTCTGATTTCCCTACTGATTATCGGTATCGGGATCATCGTTTTACTTCAAACCAAAGATTCTTTGTTCAAGCCTTCCGATATGCCCCGGCTTGGAAAACGTATGCCTGCGCCGAATTTCAGTCTGCCGGATCTAAGCGGCAAAAAAGTCAGTCTATATGAATTTAGAGGCAAAGTAGTTCTTCTCAATATCTGGGCGACATGGTGTGCTCCCTGCGTGGAAGAAATGCCGTCCATGGAAATACTCCATCAGAAGCTGAAGGGAGAAGATTTTACAATCCTGGCAGTCAGCATCGATGAATCGGGAGCCGAAGCAGTTATCCCCTTTATGAAACAACACAAGTTGAGTTTTACTGCCCTTATCGATACGAAAGGATCCGTAAAAAGTCTCTATCGGACAACTGGTGTCCCTGAGAGCTTTATCATTGATCGGGAAGGGTTAACTGTAGAAAAAGTTATCGGAGCGAGGGATTGGGCTTCCCCCGAAATGGTTGGATATTTTCGAAATCTGATTCAGAGAAATTAGAGATCAACGATAAAGAACCCTGGTTGAGATACGGTATTGCTAATTCATTGTATTAAAAGCTGTCTTAGCTTTTGCTATATAGCAGCTACCTGTGCTGGGGCGTGAGTGCAGGTTTGTCGCGTCTAACATCGGCTCATGAATCAAATCAATGCTTTTTATTTCGAAAAGGTTCTCAACGAAATACAGGTTCGAGATTGGCTATGTTTTGTCGCATTACCGACAGAAAATCACCATCTAATGGAACATTGCCGCAAGGATCAAAAACAGCACTTTGAATGCCCATCCTTTCCAAGACATTCACCGCTGACTTGATCGGTGCACCTTCCCAAATCATCCATTTGGCCTGATGCGTTTCATAAATCTTATTTAGTTCGGCGATCTGACTGGGAGTTGGTTTCTCGTCTGGTTCCCAATGCACCGATTCGCCATTCAAAACATACACTTTCTCAAAATATTCGTATACCGGGTGAGAAAATATGATGGGCACGGTATGGTTGGGTGTGACCAGCGCTTTTATCCGGCTATCAAGTGCCAATAGATCCTTCTCCAAGGATTGGTAATTGGCCATGAATTGTTCTTTGTGCTGGGGACGTTTGCGGGTCAAGGCATTAGCAATCACTTCGGCCTGTTTGGCTGCCAGAGACAGATCCAACCAGGTGGTAAAAGCCAACCCCTCGTGGGCATGCTCCCCTTCGGCACCGTGGCTGTGGGTCATGGTTTCTTTCACCGTGATGTGCCGATCCTTGAATCCCCGCGAGGTGTCCACACTTTTGGAGCGCGGTAGACTGACCTTGCTGACCCACTTGGCGTAGCCGGCGCCATTGAGCAGGATTAGATCAGCCTGCTGATAGGCACCGATGTCAGAAATCTTCGGTGTCCAATATACCGGATCAACATCCGCCGGCACTGGCAGGAACACCCTGACATGCTTACCGCCGATGCGTTCGGCAAAGTATTTCAACGGGTAGTTGACCACGTAGACGTTTAGCGGCGAACCAGCTTTTGCCGGATAGACATTGACGAGCATAACCACACCTATCCAAACCACAGACCACCGCTTCCAACAAAATCCTTTCATTATTTCACCCTCGCTTTGTGGTTATTGCAGGCCATCACGTTGTTGCTGGATGTCGTAGGGGGTCATTATCCAGTAAGCTTGATGCCCATGGCCGATATCCACGACGATGCGGTATCCGGTTTCCCAATGATCCAAGGGGAACGATGCCGTTCCATCCGGCTGGAGTCCGGTTTTCAGCAACAACTGATCCTCGCCGTCGTAAACCAGCACATCTCCCAATTTAGGACGCTTGCCCTTGGGCAGGTGTGCCTCGACCAAAACCGAATTCCCTTCCACCCAGGCAAATACGGAGAGTTGGTGGGCTGTTGCGGATTGGGCAATGGCCAAAGCGACCAGCATAGACAACGCGCATCGTGTGGTGGGGAAACGTAACATGAAGGTCTCCATTTTAGATCTTTAGATTGCGGATTTTGGATTGAAGGAATTCTGTCTTTTTGTGTTTTGGAATACATGTTCAAAACGATTAATTGATTGAGTGAAGCGAATCATTCATTCTGAAATCTGAATTCTACCATCTAAGATTACCTTATCCAATAAACAACATCCTCACCAGATCGTTGGTGAATGTACCTACAATTGCCAGCATGATGGCGCATAAAGTCGCACTGGTCATTACGATAATCAGGATCTCGGCCGCCAGCAGCTTGGCGATGGTCATCCGGCTGCAGCCGATTTTAAAGATGGTTTCAATTTCGCGCTGGCGCAGCCGCAGCGATAAGGCAAACACCAGGATGATGGCCATGATAGTGGCCAGGGCCACCACCGACACCACCGCATCGATCACGTTCTTGATGCGAAAGATGTTCTGCAGCAACCCGTTGATCACCTCAGCCGGGCGCAGGATCTGCTGGGTCTCCTCCTTGGCCAAATATCGGCCCTGCAGAATCGTCCCGGATTTCTCGTCATTGGGCACGGCGATGACCGCGGTGATAGGATAGACGTCCATGTTGCCGTGGAAATGGAAACTGCCGATATTCTTCTCGTTGATCTCCGTGTAGTGGTAGAGTTTGGCCGTGGCGGCCACATTGGACTCCGTGCGCTCCAGCACCAGGGTCGGATCGTTGAGTTGGGTGACATCCTGGTGGCCGTGGCCCAAGCCCTGGATCACCCAGGCGGTTTTCAAATCAACGAAAATGGCCAGGTCGTCGGAGGTGTGGGCTTTTTCAAGGATACCCACCACCTTCATCTTGAGCGGGTATACCCCGGCCAGATCGAAGAGGCTCTCCGGCGATGAAACCAGGGCGCCTCCCGGTTGTAGGTCAAGTTCCTCCGCCGCCCTGGCGCCGAGCACGCATTCGCCCAATACGGCCAAGGATCTGCCTGTTGCCACATCCAGGTTGCGAAAACTGAAATAGTCGAGGCTGGTGCCCACGATGGGAAAACCACGAGCCTTGAAGCGGGTGTACACGGGAATGGGCAGGGCCAGTTCCGAATCCCAAATGCGGTTGACCGCTTCCATGCTAATGGCCTCAGGATGCTCGTCACCGAAATAGAGCGTGTTCATGACCAGATCCAGGGCACTACCCTTGGCACCGATCACCAGTGGTGTGGAAACGGCTCTCGACGTGAGCTGGCGTTCGCTTTCTTCCAGCAGCATTTGCAAGGCAAAAGGCAGAAACGCGATCAGGGTGACACAGGCCACCAGTACCGCCGTCTTGATGCGATTGTAAATGATGTATTTCCAGGCAAGGTAAAAGCTATGCATATACGCCTAAGCCGGTCCATCTTATTGAAAATTATTAAAATCGATCACCCGGTCAAACCTTCTTAACAGTTCGTGGTCATGCGTCACCGCCAGCAGGGTCGTACCGTGTTTGTCCACGGCGGCAAACAGCAGGTCCAGAATCCTGGTTTTGTTCTCGGGATCTAGATTGCCCGTGGCTTCGTCGGCCAGAATCAGTTTGGGCTGTGAGAGCAATGCCCGGCAGATAGCGGCGCGTTGTTTTTCTCCTTGGGAGAGTTCCCCGGGATGTTTCTTGAGATGACCGGCAACACCCATCTGCTCGGCCAGGAGAATGGCTCGTTGACAGACTTCACCTGTCAATTTCAGGGCGCCAGAAATCCGGTAAGGGTGAAGGATATTATCCAGAATGCTGAGGTAGTCGAGTAGTTGGAAATCTTGAAAAACGAAGCCGATATTTCGGATCCGGAAATCCCGCCGGCCGGCATCGTTCAGGTCACTGACTGCAGTTTCACCTACTTTAATTGAACCCTCCATAGGCGCCAGGATTCCGGCCAGTAGGTTGAGCAGGGTGGTCTTCCCGGACCCACTAGGGCCGACAACGGCCACCTTCTCACCTGCCTTGACAGCGAAATAGGGAATCGAAAGATGAAAACTACTATCGGGATACTGAAACTTCAGAGATTCTGTCTCGACCATGGCGCTTTTAGAAATCAAAACAGCCGCTTCTCCTCTATCAGCTCCAGGTCAATGATTTTCCACACGCCAGTCAGCGGTTTAATCGTGACGATGGCATCATAGCGATTCTGACGGCTGTGAACATGACCCCAATGGCCCACCTTACCCAATGCCGTCCATTGGGCCCTGAGATCAAGGGCGCCGTCATGTTTGGTCGATTTGCTAACTGCCACGTCCTTTATGGCGACTTCCTTCACCTTGGCCTGGGCACCGCCGGCCTGCTCGACCACCAGTGACCGCCGCTGCTCCAGATAGAGGTCGGCCAGCAATTCACCACTGACGCAGATGGATAGTTTATCATAAACATCCGCCTCCTCGCGAAAGTCGAAAGCGCGGTAGACGTTTTTCAGAAGGCTATCGAGAACCATTCGGCCGTCTTCCGTGGAAAACTGGCTGGCCCGAGCGTTGCCGCCGACTGGAACCTGGAGAACCGGGATCAGCAACAGGGCTCCGATGGCCAACAGGGCGAACATGCCGAATAGCGGTTTAACTGAACCGCCATGCTTCTTACGTAGCACGACACCCCAACCGATGGGGAGCAGCAGGGCGATGCAAACCACACTCCCGATGGGCACCGGCACCCCGCGATGCTGGTCAGCGACATTGATTTTTTCGACGGTGGGGATAGTGTAGGTTTTAAGATAGTTGTTCCATTTCAGGACGTTATCGTCAGGGGTCAAATCATAGGGGAACGGCCCGGCCGGATCGGTCATGCGGGCGGTGACCTTTTGAACCCGCTCTGAGAAGAGCTCCCAGGTCGTGGTGACTTGCCGCGGAATACCATCAGTCAGGTAGGTGATGATCACGCCAACCATGGCTGAATTAAGCGGCACCCGTTCAGGAGTTTCGATGAAGCGGCTACGCTGCAGCGATGATTCGACGAAGGCGGTCCTGTCGAGTATCGGTTTGAGCCGCCGGCCGTCGATGCGCACATTCTCCCGTTCCATGAAAAACTCAAGTCAAAATCGAGCCAGGTCATCATATCTTTGACCCGCACCAGGATCTCGTTGCGCACCTCAAACGGTTCAATATAGAGGAATGTCCGCATTCCGGTACCGATTTTGCGTCGTAATTGTTTTTTGTCAAATACTGAATACCAGGGGTCGTCCCAGTCGAGTTTGAGCCTGCTCCTTTCCGACAGAACACGGAAGTCGACCACCGTCACTCCCTGGTGAGAACAGATGAAGCCGATAGACGCTTTCGCAAGGCCATTCTCACTCAGCGGTGGGATAAACGTTAAGGATTTTGGTCGCGCTTTGAGGGGATAACTCAATTCGGCATAAAGCACCCGCTTGTCCTCTGGTGGACCAGGGATCGGTCGTAGTGTGTAAGGATTGATTTTGCCAACTAAGGGAGATGGTCTCTCGATGCGCAATCTTGGTTCTACAAGATCAAAGCTGACCGGCAGGTTCTCGCCACGGTCAGTAATGACCTGAAGCAGATGCTCTGAGAAATATTTCTGGCGCTGTTCTAATCCCGGTCTGCCGGGGACTGGCTGGGAAAAGAAACGTTCTGGTATCAATTCTTTGAAAAGACTCAAATCCTCGACAAACACTTCCAATTGTATCCGGACACGATCCTTTTCGATATAGATTTCAGCGATATTGCGGGCATTCTCAGCACCGGAAAGGTTTACCCAGTCGGCAGAGGCGGCAATAGGGAAAATGAGGACAATGACAACACAAATATGTAGGACAGCACGCAACAGTATCATAACATTTTTCTACAGAATAAATAGAACTAAATGCAATAGGAAACACTACCAAAAAACTGCAAAACTTATTTATTTATCCCTTGTCCATCCACAAATTTATCCCTTGTCCATCCACAAAAAGAATGAGCCCGGAAATCTGCCGGGCTCCGGTCGAATGAACCAGGATTAGGCCGCCTGTTTGCGAATCAGCGGAGGATTTTAACCTTCGAGTGATTCTATTCCATGCATTCAGTTCCTGAATCTATAACTTGCGCCAGCCTTGAAAGAAGAGCTATGAGTCCTTTAATTTTCGGCTTCTATTTCGCTGGGTACTCAAATTCCCTGCCAAGTGCCTCGCTGGCTTCCTTGTAGACTCCGCGGAGCACCTCGTCAACTTCGCCCCACCGGCCTTTTTTAATGAAGTCGGAGTAACCCATCGCATCATTCGGAACGCCCATCTCCTTGCTGTATTTCTCCGTGTCATCCTTCTTAGGAAGTTCCGGTTTGTTCACCAGCGGCGGTGCCCACGTGTGTTCCTCCACGACTGCCATCCGTACCCGGATGTCGTCCTTGGTGATGTTCCAGACCATGAAGTCTTCAGCGAGGCTCAGCGGCCCATCGTAGGTGGTGCGGATGCGATCGTTCACTTCCGCAGTCGTGTCAAAATCTTTGAAGAAATGATAGGCAACAGCGTGCCTCGGTTTTATAATGCTCATGAGCTTTCCGAACGCCTCCGGAGCGGTGTGGATCTGGGTGCCGACTACTAAAGCCTGTTCCGGCGTAAAGCCCATCTTCTTGACAAGGTCGGGAACGGCGACGAAGCACTCGTGTACGACAAGATCGGCATCTTTGGCGTATTCCACAAACCATTTGTTGGGATATGTGTCAGAGCCGAAAACGAATTTCAGCCCTTTCCATTCAAGACTGAAGCTGACAGGCCCGTCGAGTGAATGGATCGCGGGAAATGAACGGATCGTTACGCCGTTATCCTCATAGATGACGGCGTTCTCGGCCTTGTAATCGAATTCGTTGACCTCAATCGAGTAACCGCGAAAGTCAACCATACCCACACGACCGGCGAGGTCCCAGGTATACATTTCCTTCAACTTCTGAACGGCATAGGCCGTTCCAAGCTCGGGGCTGCGACCGTTCGGCCCCCAGACCCGAAGTGGTTTCTGCCTCCCCATGAGTGCGCCTCCAATGAAAATTTCACCGAGCGAACCGAAATGGTCCGCATGCAAGTGTCCGATAAAAACCTTGTCGAGGTAGTCGTAGGGGATCTGCAGGGACGAGATGCGTTCGGCCGATCCGGTGCCGATGTCAAAGATGAATTTATCGCCGTTGCCGAGCTCGACGAGGAAACACGCAGCGGCCTGTGCGGCACGAGTCGTGGGCATGCCGGTTCCGCAGGCGATCACACGCATTTCATTCGGTCCCAGATCCTCACTGTTGGGCGCGTAGAAATCACGATCGCGCGCTTTGACCGGTGATGCTTTTGGCGGACTCTCAGCGGCTATTGCTTCACTGACTATCCCGGACGATTTTCCTTCCCTTCCATCTTCGTGCCCCCATTGATAGACCATCACGGCCATGAACGCCATAGATGCGACAATTAGAATTTTCTTCGTTGTGATCATAAGTTTCCTCCACTGCATATGCTTTCTTGTCTGGCTTTCATTAATGTTTAATAGACGTCACGTTTTGGTTCTATATTGGAATGTTAAATAGACGCCTCGTAAATGTTCATAATGAGCACAAAAAGTGACCAATTTCGATAAACAATAATATTTGTTGGCCGACTCTTAAAGCTGATCCCATCACTCGTTTTGGTCGAAGGTTGTTTTGTGTGTATCGGCCACAACTGTAATTGTTGCCTGGCAGATGATTCTACTTTACAGTCAAAACCCCATGATTTATGACGACATCGCCATCAGTGTCCAATACGACAGATGAGCCGGTTTCTACCAACTCAAGCTCACAACCGTGACGACAGTTAAAATATTTTGTTCCCATGGGATTAATATCAACATAAACCCAATCCTCACCTGCCTTGCGCCCCTTGATTTGGTAAACTTCGCTATCATTGTTCATTATTGACGCCGCATCGACCAAATTTGGCACACCGATAAACAGTGCCACAACAATCATGATTTAAAACAGTCTCATTTGGTACCTCCTTTTTTCAGTTTAGCAACAACCAGCTAAAAACCTAACCAAATGTAAAATCTTTAAATAAAAACACGCTTGACACGCTTAATATTGCAATTTGCGAACGTATCAGTAATTAAAGCGCAACCCTACGCCAACTCCCCAGTCATAGGGTTTGTCACCGCCGATGCCGAGAAGACCATCCACGTAGGTACCAAATGATGACGTAAACATTTTCCCAAGTTGTGCCTCAGCAGTCGCGGGTACGGCATCGTTCTCCCAGTCGACGGAGATTTTGGCGTCTAGTTTGCCCCAAAATTTGTTCGGGAGCGACTGAATGGCAATCAGTCGAAGGGAGGTTTGATTGACATCCGGACCATCGTATTCGACAAAGTGCTGCACGAGCGGAACCAGGACCGTACCACCGCGCACAAACGCCACACCTGCAAATGGAGCGATCTGGTCCGATCCCGATCCGATGCCCTTATCTTCATTTCCGAATCCCACAATCCATTCAGCGCCAACTGCCAGTTTGTATTTCCATGAACCCCATTCTCCCTGTGTTGGGAAATAGATGGGTTTCAGATGAAATGTCTCAAAACCACTTTCGCTGGTTCCGGTCACATCCGTATCCCAATAATGAAGTTCATACTTAAGTTTTAGCTTTGGAGTCAGCATGTATGATCCGTCTAACCAAAAATCATTGCGTTCAGGTCCATCGAGATCAAAATACTGCCATCTTATGTCCGTATTGTCTACGGCGGCCAGCGGATTCGAGGCATTTTCTTCTGCATAAGCATTGGTAATCGCGATGATTAAAATCAAAAATAATGTATGTGTTGTGTATGTTTTTTTCAAAATGACCTCGGCGTGGAACATCAGATTTTTTTATTTTTTACCTTAACTCTCAGGTCTCTTCCTTTAAAATTGACAACGTAAATTCCATCCAAGTTTATTAATCTCTACCGTTTCTGAATCTTCCTCTCTTTTGCGTTCCACACCCCCTCCAGAAAATTTGAGACTGGTAGCGATTATACGTAAGTCTTCTAAAATCCAAATCCTAATGTAAGGCCAAATACAACGCCTCTTCACCGTCCACAAAGTCAACGTTAGCCTCAGGCACGATAGCCCACCGTTCAGAGAGCTGAAAATCATAGGCAGCACCGATACGGAAGAGGAACTCGTCATCGCTTTCTCTGTGTTCCAACCCTGGCGCAAGCTGAAAGCGCCATGCTTTATAGGGGTGAAAAAACAGCAGGACGCCGATACTCCATTTATCAAAATCACCTCCCGCGTATTCATAGAAACCACCAATACCCAAAAGCTTTGAAAGGCGGCGTTCGTAATTGAAACCAACGGTAAAACCATTCTCGCTTCCATGGTGGGAGTCTTCATAGGTGTTGCCGAAGAAAAACCCGATGTTATTGCGATGATAATGCTCTGAGTCTTCGTGTATTGGGTGCGTCTGCTCAGCCGCGAAGAGATGAGGTGCTGTAAATATCACAACTAATGCACCAAAAAGGGCAGCCTTTCGAACGGCACCCAAATGTAATCTGACATTTTTAAAAGACTTAAAAAACAATCTAAATCCTCTGTTTCCCAGCCCGTAACATTTTGCTTTTTATATCGCATATTCTTCGATAGCTCTTATGCAGAGCCTGCGGTATGGCGATTTTTTACTCAGTTCGTTGTGTTTGCGGGCAAAGCCGCATAATGGCACCCAGACCCAAAAAATAGGTTGAAGTTGGGCCAATTGAGATTATGTTCTGTACAGTTATGTATTGTTATGATAACCATACTGTACAAATATGTCCAGTAGCTTATGCAAAAAAAGTTCGAGACACAAATGACAAACAAAATTAACCGTGTGAGTAAAGATCAATGGCTGGCCAAGGCACTTGAAGCGCTTGAGGAAGGTGGTATTGAAGCGGTTAAAGTTGGACGGCTGGCCAAGGCATTGGGTATATCAAGAAGCGGATTTTACTGGCATTTCAAAAATCGACAAGAATTGTTTGACCACCTTCTGGATTATTGGACACGCGAATATACGGGTATTGTCACTGACAATCCTGATCTGATGAAACTTGATCCGAAAAAACAGCTTCTTGCCTCAATGGAAATGATCAGGGACAATCACCTGGGAAAATTTGATCTCGCGATGACTTTATGGGCAAAAACAGATTCTAATATACGCAAGGTAGTTAATGAGGTTGTTAAAATGCGGCTTGATTATCTTCGGGCAATCTTTGCTGAATTAGGCTTTAAGGGTGATGAGCTTGAAATGCGAACACGGCTGTTTGTGTGTTATCATGCTTGGGAAGATACCGTTTTCCCGGATCTCTCCGACCAGCAACGTTCAAAATTGTTAAAATTGCGCTACCAATATTTGATTCAGAAATGAGTTGGCCATGTATTTAAAATACAACGCTATGGAGAATTGTCCGCTCCATGAAAATACAATATAGATCACAAGAACTGAAGCTATTTGCACTTGACATAATGACATATAGCTTGCCAAAACCAAACTATCGGAATTTAGCCCGTTTTTATAGATAGGGTTAGGCTATCAAAATATTTTGGGCGATTTGATAAGATTGGATCCTAGCAGGTACATGTAACGGTATGCGCATCAAGCGACAACGCCGATAGTGCAATTTGGCCTACATCACCTGGTTAGAAATTCTGTCATTTTTTCAGTAGCTGGATTATCTCCCGCACAAAAGCGCATTCACATTTAGCAGGACAAGAATCAAGTGTGTATTTATGCAAACAATACTCTGGGCACTCATCTGATCCTGTGGCTCTTTCCTGAAATACAGGACCATCATATAAATTTGCAAAATCACTAACCTCAAGCCCAAATGTACCCTTACACGAATGGTTGAAAAGAAAAATACCTGCCTCCAAACTTTTGAAATTTGTCTGATATCCAATAATGATGACACTGTGGTCATTCAGAAAATCTTCACGACTTTTCCATTCAAATCCACAATTGGAACATATTTTAAAATTATCTTTGGTGGTCATCTCAATGGCGTCAGCTCGTGAGCGATAGTGTGGCGCGCAGCGCCGCCCCATCCCAATATCGGGGGAATTAATTCCCGGTTATTGGACAAAACGGGAATTACATAACTCAAAATGCAGCACTCATAATTGCAACACTTATTTTACCATATCCACCTATAAAACAGAATTATTCAACCCACCGTTGTCCTCATTTTACACGTAAAGGTGGGAATTTGAGGGACTGGGATTTGAAATGAGGGAGGTTGCCATACCAGTATCGTTAATTTCAGTTTCTGAGCTTTTCCGGGGGATATGATCTGACTATCATGTGGTTTTAAAGGTTGCCGATAGTTGCCCTATCTAGCAGATGTCATTACCCAACGCCGCGCTTCGGCGACGCACGGTCCTTTTTTGCGTCCGTCTGCAAGCGCTCGTTAGTTTGTTTTCCAGCACTTTAAAACGATAGCGGTTTTTGCATCAGTGTTCCTCGGCACTGATGCTGTAACATGCAAAGGCTTTAACCCGTGACGGTCCACAACAGCGCCGCCGCTCCGGCCACCAGAAAGTGGGACTCCAGCAGAAACTCCAGGCGGATGCCCGGAATCATCACATCTTTTTCATAGGCCAGCAAAATCCCGGCCAAGAACATTGGACAAACCGTCAGCGCATAGCCGACACTGCCCACCAGACCCAGCAGTGTCGACAGGAGCATTCCGGCCAGCACGGCCAGCAGGACCCTTTTGAGCAGGCGCAGGGTCGGCTTTTCGCCCAGCAAAATGGGGATGGTTTCCTTGCCGACGATGCGATCTCCCTGCATATCGAGGGTGTCGAAAAAAGCCGTTCGCACGAACACCAGGCCGGTGGCCCAGAGAAACACCAGCACGGTGCCGATTTGCAGGGTGCCGGTCACCGACAGGTACGGAAACAGCGTGGTCACGGTTCCCCATGCCAGGGCGATCAGAAACGTCTTGGAGCCCGGTATGTCTCGAAGCCTACGGTAGCGGTCGGCCAGCAGAAATCCGGGGATGATGCGCAGGTTGTAGGTAAGGCCCAGCAGGCTCATCACCAGCAGCACCAGAAACGGAACCGGTCCGGTGGTGTAGGCCAGCATCAGCCCGGCGGCACCGGATATCACCGCCAGCGCCGTTAACGCGGTTTGGTGTTTGTCATAAAACAGCGCCCGGCCCGGATCGTTGAAGCGATCCGACTGGCCGCCGGTCAGGTGATTCAAGGTGTGCATCGACTGCACGTAGAGCATCGATATGATCACGTAGATATCTTTTTCGATTCCCAGCAGTTTGCTGCAGGCAAAGCAAAGGCAGCCGGCACCGATGGATACGTAGATGTTGGTGAGCAGCAGGGTGCGCTGCAGCGTAAACAAAAGGCGGTGCCAGCCGCGCGCTTTTTTAAACCGCATGGCCTCCAGGGCGCGGTAGACGCGCTTGATGACCCAGTTGGGGGTCGAGGCCCCGGCGGTGATGCCGATCAACCGGTTGGCGGAGATCTCTTTGAGTTCGATCTGATCCAAGTCATCTTCCGTTTCGATGTGATAGGCCGGTTTGCCGGACTCTGCGGCGATCTCGGTCAGGCGCCGGGTGTTGCCGCTGTGCAGTCCGCCGACCACAACAACTGCGTCGACTTCACCGGCCAGCCGCTGGACTTCGGCCTGGCGCCGTTCGGTCGAATCGCAGATCGTGTCGAAAATCTTGTAGTGGGGGTGCTTGTCGACGGCCCAGCGTTTGACGCTGTCGAACAGCTGGGTGTTCTGGGTGGTCTGGGCGACGATGATGGCCTGGTCGAAGGCCGGCAGTGCCTCCAGTTCCTCCAGGCTGCCGACGACAACCCCTTTTTCTCCGGCATAACCGAGCAGGCCGGTCACCTCGGGATGATCCCGATCGCCCAAAATGATCGCTGCAAAGCCCTTTTTGGCGTGCTTGCGGATGATGGTCTGGACTTTGATCACCCGGGGGCAGGTGGCGTCGATCACCTCGAAGCCGGCGGTTTTCAGGCGGGATTTGATTTCCGGCGGAACGCCATGGGCGCGGATGAGCACCGTTCCGGAGCCGTGCTCCGGGATCTCGGTCAGCGCCCGGATTCCCTTTTCTTCCAGCAGGCTCAGGACCTGGGGATTATGAATCAGCGGACCGAAGGTGTACACCGGCTGCCGTTTTTCATCGGGAGAGACCATGACCATTTCCACGGCCCGGCGCACCCCCATGCAGAATCCGGCAGTCTTGGCAATTAAGATCTTCATTTACAGTTTGCGAACTTTCATTCGGTTGCGTCGGTTGCGCTTTGGAAGCCGCCGGCTGGGGCCTTTTTTCCGGGTGGTGGGAATCCAGCCGGCTTCGTCTTCGCCCGGCGCTCCGGCTGCATCGAGCCGGGCAGTCAGCGCGAGCCGGGCTTCAAATTCCGAGGCGGGGATGGTTGCCGCCTGAAAGGAGGCCGCAGTCAGGGCAACGTCCCGGTCGGAGCTGACCACCAGGGCCTTTTCCCGCTCTTTGGATGCCATGTTCTTGATTACCGAATCGGCCGACCGGCCGTGACGGGAGAAGACTACGTGGATGCCTTTGATGCGGTCTCTGGACGCGGTTGCATCGATTGACCCGGCGCCGTCGAACACCACGGTGATTTTGTGAGCCTTAACCTTTTTGTAGTCGGCCAGCAAGTCGACTAGCGCTTCGCGCCCCAGCTGCAGGTCCTGCCGGTCCAGCGCGCTGAGCCACGGCGAGTTTTTGATCAGGTTGTAGCCATCGATGATGATATGAAGTGCCACTTTATCCCATACGGCCGGCGCCGGGCGCACGCTCAGCTGTTATCCAGCGGGTCGGGCAAGCTCGAGGCGCCCATTGAGCCGGCCGCGGCTGGTTCGATGGGCGCCTGAAACTGATGCAAATTGCGGGGCTATTTTAATTTCAGCATCCCGAGCAAACGATCCAGATCCTGGTCTCCGTAAAATTCGATCTCCACCCTGCCGACACGGCCACGGCGTTTGATCTGAACCTTGGTTCCGTAGTAGCGGGAAAGGTCGGCAGCGATGTCGGTAAAATAGATCTGCTCCGAAGTGGGCTGCGGGGATTTTTTGCTTTTCGCGGTTGGTTTGGCCTGCTTGGCAAAGTTCTCGGTTTCCCGGACCGAAAGTCCTTTGCGGATGACCGCGCTCCACAGCTCCAGCTGGGCGGCGGTGTTTTCGATGCTCAGCAGCGCCCGGGCGTGCCCCATGCTCACCGAGCCGTCGGTGATGCTTTCCTTGATCTGTTGGGGCAGATTGCGCAGCCGCAGAAAGTTGGCCACCGCCGAACGGCTTTTGCCGACCCGTTTGGCGGCCTGATCCTGGGTGAGGCTGAATTCTGCGATCAGCCGGTGATAGGCATCAGCCTCCTCCATCGGGTTCAGATCCTCCCGCTGGATGTTTTCCACCAGCGACATCTCCAGCATTTCGGCATCTTCAACCGCCCGGACGATGACCGGCACCTGTTTCAAGCCGGCTTTGCGGGCGGCCCGCAGGCGTCGTTCGCCCGCCACCAGCTCGTATTCACCATTTTGCTTGCGAACCACCAGGGGTTGGATGATCCCCTGGGCCCGGATGGAATCAGTGAGCTCCTGCAGTTCATCTTCCGAAAAACGGCGCCGGGGCTGATGGCGATTGCGCCGGATCAGATCGATGTCGCACTGGAAAAATTCCTTCATCGCCGGCTCTTTGGAGTCGAGTCCCGGAATCAGGGCATCGAGACCCCTGCCCAGTGCCAGCTTTTTGCCTTTTTTACGTCCGGATATGGAGTTTCTGTCCATTTTGTCTTTCGCCCGGGGGTGTTGGATTTACGGATGATACCCGGTCATCGCGCGAAACCGGCCCGACCGTGCTACAGATATGCAGAGCTGGCGACCGGCTCGGAAATGATCTCGCTGGCCAGCTGAATGTAGCTCTGCGCACCGGCCGAGGTGGCGTCATAGAGCAGAATGGGTCTGCCGAAACTGGGCGCCTCGCTCAAGCGGATGTTTCGGGGGATGATGGTTTTCAGCACTAGTTCTTTAAAGTGATTTTCGGCATCTTCGGCCACCTGGAAGGAAAGATTGGTCCGGCGGTCGAACATGGTCAGCAAAATGCCGGCGATTTTCAGATCCGGGTTCAGGTTGTGCTGTATGCGTCGAACCGTGTGCAGCAGCTGCCCGAGGCCCTCCAGGGCGTAAAATTCACATTGCAGGGGGATCAGCAGCGCATCGGCGGCGGTCAATGCATTGACGGTCAGCAGGCTCAGTGACGGCGGGCAGTCCAGGATGATGTAATCGAAGCGGTCGGTGATGCCTGCCAGCAGGTTTTTCAGCGCGTTTTCCCGCTCGGGGTTGGCCATCATCTCCACCTCGAATCCGATCAGCTCCACGTTGGAGGGAATCACCTTCAGCGAGTCGATCTCCGTGTCCATGATGAGCCGCTGGGCCTCGACACCGCCCAGCATGCCGTGGTAGAGCGTGTACGCCAGTTCGGTTTTGTCCAGGCCGACCCCTGAGGTGGCATTGGCCTGGGGGTCACAGTCCACCAGCAGGGTCTGCTTTTCCGAAGCCGCCAGTGCCGCCGACAGGTTCACTGCAGTGGTGGTTTTGCCCACGCCCCCTTTTTGATTCGCGATGCAGATGATCTTTGCCATGCCCGGGGTTCTAACACAAACGTTTCCGTTTGAAAAGGGCTGAAAATTGTGCGATCATGCCTTATCTTTAGGTGTCGGCTCCGCACGCTTTGCCCGACGATTACCGACGCGTTCGGCAGCGGCGACCATTATCGCCGGCTGGTTGGTTGATAAAAACCATGAAAAAAATTCCCGCAATTACCGTACTGGTCATCTTTCTATCCACCGTCTTGTTCCCGGTGGCCTCCAGCGGTCTGACCGTCATGGAGGAAGAGGAGCTGGCCCGCGAATACATCAAAATCCTCTCTGCGCAGATGGAGATCATCGATGATCCGCTGATCGGTGGGTATGTCAGCGCTTTGGGAGCAAAGCTGGTCAAGGCGTTCCCCCAGCAGCCGTTCAACTATCAGTTTTACGTCGTTCGGCAGGACGTCTACAATGCCTTTGCCATCCCGGGCGGCCACATCTTTATATACACCGGTCTGATCGCGGCCATGGACGGCGAAGAGGAGCTGGCCGGTATTCTTTCGCATGAAATTTCGCATGTGTTTTGCCGTCACATCGCCCAGAAGATCGAGCGGTCGAAAAAAATCAACATGGCCACACTGGCCGGTGTTGCGGCCGGCATTCTGCTGGGAGCGGCCGGCGGCGGGGAGGTGGCCAGCGCCGTGACCCTCGGATCGATGGCAGCCGGTCAAAGCGCAGTCCTTGCCAACAGCCGCGAGGATGAAATCCAGGCCGACCAGGTCGGTTTGGAGTACCTCACCCAGGCCGGATACAACGGCGAGGGGTTGCTGACCATTCTCAACAAGATTCGCGCGAAGCAGTGGTTCGGCGCCGATGTGGTGCCATCGTATCTGATGACCCACCCGGCAGTGGAAGACCGGCTGGCCTATATCGACACGTTTCTGGACAAACACAAACGCGATAAGGGCCCGGCCGACGCCGTTGCCTCCGGGCTGTTTCCGGTGGTCCAGGCGCGGGTGATGGCACTTTACAGCGATGAGAAGGTCGCCCTGAACACCTTTGCGGCGCGCATCGAACACAATCCCGCCGACCCGATCGGCTATTACGGCTACGGGTTGGCACTGGCGCGAACCGGTGCCCAGGAAAAGGCGATCGATGCGATGCAAAAAGCGCTGGCGATCAACGCCTTCGATCCATTCAGCCTCACGGCCTTGGGGCGGATCTATTTTACCGGCGGCCAGTACCCGCAGGCGCTGTCCACCCTGCAAAGCGCCTTGAGCATCGATCCCCAAAATCCGGAGGGCATCTACTACTTGGGCAGGACCCAGCTGGAACTCGGCAACCCGCAGCAGGCCGCAGTCCATTTGGAAACGCTCATAAAAAGGGGCTACAAAGGCAAACAGCTGCAGTATTTCCTGGCAAAGGCATACGGCGAGCAGGGAAATCTGGGCGAGGCCCACTACCACATGGGCATGTATCACCTGCAGCGAAGAGATCTTGCCAAAGCGCGCGCGCAGCTGGCGCGTGCGCTGGAAGAATCCCAAAAGCAGGAGCGCAGGGAAGAGATCGATAAGCTGCTCAAACAGATCGACGAGCAGCTCGCAGCTCAGAAAAAACAGCAGCAGGGAAGGGGGTAGGAAGCAATCCGTCACACTCCCAACACTGCCCAACCGCAATGGTTGACCGCACCGGGCATTTCAACGAAGTGCTCCGGGCAGTCTGATTGCACGCTGAATCGATTTCGAGCGGTCAATTAGAATCCGTCTTCGGGTGCCAGGGTCGGTTTGCCCTCTTCGGGTTTGGCCATCCATTTAGCGATGTAGTCGGAACGTTTTCTCTGAATGCTGCCGGCGTTTTCTTTGGCCCACTGACGAGTGGCTTCCGAAGTTTCGACCCAGGTACAGGCGGTTTTCCATTCGTTCAGTTTGTCCGGCTCGATATCCTTCGACACGGCAGCCAGCGAAAACCGCGCTTTCCAGGCCCCCATTCTTGGGGTAATCAGGGCGTAATAGGTCTTTCCGGCCTGCAGATCCGCCTGCAGGAAATCGGCACTTTCCCCGGTAACCATGAACAGATGTTTGCCCGGCGTGGTTCGGTATGCCAGTTTTTTCTTGGCCGAGACAATGCCGATCACGTCGTTTTTTTCGGTCGTGATGTCAAACAAACCCGACTGAATGGCGAATGCAAACGTCGAAGGGCGCATAAACACGACGATAACCTCATCGACCGCCGGTGCATATGCGATATTGGGATCCGTTACATCCTGCATGTACTTGGAGGTGCCGGCGCAACCGACCAGCACAAGCAAAAACAGGACAGCGACACCGATTTTCATCCCTATTCTCATAGTCTCTCCTTTCCTGCCATGCCGCTGGCATGGGCTGTTTGAAAAACCGGCAGATAAATAATCATACCACAGGTGAACGGCATTTGACCATTTGCGGTGTTTGCCAGCGTTCATTGAGGCGGATGTGTCAGTTTCTGGCTGTTTTGCGGGGGGATAGCTTATTGTGCATGGGGATCTTGAAGCGGGTGAGAGGTTCCTGATGGCCACCGAGGTTGCGGGGTCGAATCTCGAAGGAATCAAAGCGCAGGCATTGCAGATGATGCAGGCGGCCATTGAAATGGCGGGTTAGCCGATGCGGTCGAACCGCGAAAACTGCATGGTGAAGGTGCCCCGACCCTGGGTGGCCGACCGCAGGGCGGTGGAGTATCCGAACATGCGCGCCAGCGGGACCACGGCCCGGATCACCTGAAGGCCTTTCTGGGAGTCGATGGCTTCGATCTTTCCGTTGCGGGCATTCAGATCTCCGATGACATCCCCCATGAACTCCTCGGTGACGAACACCTCCACGTCCATGATCGGATCGAGCAGGTAGGGCTTGCCTTCGGACAGGGCCGCCTTGCAGGCCATTGAAGCACTCACCGTGTAAGCCAGTTCGGTGCCGAGGGTGTCTTTGACCGCGCCGCCGGTTAAAACCGCCTCCACGTCCACCACCGGGTATCCCATCAACGTGCCGCTTTCCATTGATTCGCGCACCCCTTTTTCCACCGCGGGCAGAAACAGCGGCGGGAGGATGTCATCGGAGACTTCCGATCGGAAGCGGATTCCAGCCCCGCGCTCCAGGGGGACCAGCCGGATGCGTACTTCTCCGTACTGACGCTGGCCGGCGATTTCCCGGTCGAAGACCGAGTCGGCCTCGGCTTCGATCTCGATGCTTTCCCGGTGCACTACCTGGGGTTTGCCCACGTTGACCTGGGTGTTGAACTCGCGCAGCATGCGGCTGATGATCACCTCCAGGTGCAGCTCGCCCATGCCCGAAAGGATCATCTGACCGGTATCCTCATCCGTGCTGACCCGCAAGGTGGGATCTTCGGAGACAAATTTTTCCAGCACCTGCTCGAGTTTCTCCTGGTCGCTGTGGGTTTTTGGCTCCACGGCAACCGAGATCACTGGCTCGTAAAACTCGATTCTTTCCAGCAGCACCGGGTGTGCCGGCGAGCACAGGGTCTCACCGGTGGAAGAGCGCTTCAAACCGACCACCCCCACGATGCTGCCGGCCTCCACCGTATCCACTCGTTCGCGCTTGTTGGCGTGCATGCGCAAAATGCGCGACACCTTCTCTTTGATACCCAGCGCCGGGTTGAAAACGTCTTCTCCGGCCTTCAATCGCCCGCTGTAGATCCGCAGGAAAGAGAGCTTGCGGCCTTCGATCATCGAAACCTTGAATATCAGGGCCGCCAGCGGCTGCGAGCTGCTGGCCTTGCAGGTGATGATGTCTCCGGTTTCGGGATGCGTTCCTTTGATGGGCGGGATGTCCACCGGGCTGGGCAAAAAACGCACGATGGCGTCCAGCAGGGGCTGGACACCCTTGTTGCGAAGGGCCGAGCCGCACAGCACCGGAACCAGCTTCAACTCGATGGTGGCGCGCCGGATGGCCGCCACCAGCTGGTCGGTTTCGATGGGCGCATCGGCCAGGTAGGCCTCCATGATCTCGTCATCGGTTTCAGCCACCGCTTCGATCATCTGCTCGCGGGCCTTTTCGGCCGCCGGGACCAGCTCGGCGGCGATATCGACAGTTTCGAAGCTCGCCCCCAGTGTGTCCTCGTCCCAGACGATCATCTGCCTGTCGATCAGGTCGATGACCCCTTCAAACTGATCCTCGGCACCGACGGGCAGTTGGACAACAAGGGGTCGGGCATGGAGCTTGGTTTTCATCATGTCCACGGTGCCTTCGAAATCAGCGCCAACGCGGTCGAGCTTGTTGACGAAGGCCATCTTCGGTACCCGGTACTTGTCGGCCTGCCGCCACACGGTCTCGGATTGTGGCTCCACTCCGCCGACCGCGCAGAATACGCCGATGGCACCGTCGAGCACCCGCAGCGATCGCTCCACTTCGATGGTGAAGTCGACGTGCCCGGGGGTGTCGATGATCTGGATCTGGCTGCCCTTCCATTCACAGGTGGTCACCGCAGAGGTGATGGTAATCCCGCGCTCCTGCTCGTCGGGCATCCAGTCCATGACCGCTTCGCCGTCGTGCACCTCGCCGATTTTGTAGGAGCGACCCGTGTAGTAGAGAATCCGCTCGGTGACGGTGGTCTTGCCGGCATCGATGTGGGCAATAATTCCGATGTTGCGGATGTCGTTTATTTTTGTTTTTTTCGTCATCGGATCAGCAGCATCTCGGCTGTAAACGGAAAACGGATATCGACGTGGCCGGCCAGCGTCCAGGCCTCGCTTCCGTCAATCAGAATTTTGACCGACTTTATTTCCTCAACGTTTAATACCAGCGAATTGACGATGGAGTAGATCGTCAGTATTTCGGATCGGCACCCGCCGGGGTGCTGTCCGGTCACCACATCGGACAGATCCACGTACCCGGTACCGTCCCCGCCAATGAAAAGGGCATTGAGCCGGGTGCCGCTCGGTATCGTGCGCCCCATGTTGCCGCGCGGGCCCTGCAGCAGCGCCATCATGAGCTGTCTGCCCAGGTCGACAGGGTCCCCGGAATCCGGCACCACCCGATCTTCGGCCGACAGGTACGACTGGCTTTTGTCGGCAAAATAGACGTGCACGAGCTTTTTTTCCGTTGGCGGCGGATCATCTGCGGCGCAGACCAGGCTCGCGATGCCCGCAAGACACAACAGGGTCAGCCACGTTGAGAGCCATTTTTTCATCATCGCACCATCCGTCCATTGCGGATTGCGTCCGGCGCAACTGCTAAAAATCGATCCGACTTTGTATGCCATACCAGCCCTGATGTCAAGCAGGCTTGCATTTGCTGAGGATTTCTGCAGAAATGGATTGGCCACTGATAACCGTTCGAATGATGCAAGAAAATGCTTGCCAAAGTAAACAACACATGTTACACAACATACGTTGTATAAAAGTTCGAATAGCAAAACCGACTATAAGAAGGGAAAGCGATGCCCCCCAAACAACGATTCAGCTCCGAAGATGTCATTGACGCCGCCTTCAACATTGTCCGGCGCCATGGCTGGGTGGGACTGTCTGCGCGGACGATCGCAAAAGAACTCAACTCCTCGACCCGGCCGATTTACGATCACCTGCAATCGATGAAGAACATCGAAAAAGGGGTGGTCGAAAAAGCGCTGGCCACATTTGTCGACTATATTGCCCAGGACCGGACCGGCGACAAGTGGCTCGATCAGGCACTGGGGTACGTGCTGTTTGCCAGCAAGGAGAAGCATCTATTCCGCTGCATCAACGACGAGGAGCACATCCAGTTTCAAAAGGAATTCGCCCGGAAGCATTGGGCCAAGCTAGGCGACCAACTGGCCGACGATGAGCGCTTTCAAAACATCTCCGAGCAGGCCAAAAACCGCATTCGAGTGGTCCGGTGGTTTCTGCTGCACGGGATTTCCTATCTGGCCAGCAGCGGGTGGCTGGATTTGCCCGAATCTGAGTCCGAAGAGGTTTCCGATTTTGTCGGGATGAACCTGACCGATTTCCTGCGCAAAGCGAACCAGGCCATTTACGATGGTTTCAAGAAGTAAGACAAATCGGAAGGCGACGGTCTGAAAGTGAAGGATTTACGACGCTTGTCAATCATTGCACCGTAAGGGCATCATTTTTTTGCCTGATAAACAACATATGTAATGTAACGACAGTTGTTTTAAGTGGAAGATGGCATCTTTTCCAGCGAAACATCGGGGGTGAAATGAGGACCGAACAACCGAGCATCACCGCAGAAAACAACGCGGCAGTCAGGGCGTTTGAATCGCTGCGGCCGGCCGGCCAGCGCATCTTTCACGACCCCTATGCCCGGTGCTTTCTGCCCGACGAGTTCACCCGTACCGGCGATACCGCATTTTTGCTCGAAGAGAGGATCTCGCGATGGAATCGCCTGGTTCCCGGCGTGTGCGACGCCATCCTGGCCCGGGGAAGATTTATCGACGATCGACTGCTGAGGTCCATCGACGAGGGGTTACAGCAGCTGGTCATTTTGGGAGCCGGGTACGACACCCGGGCGTTTCGCTTTACACAGCTCAATGAAGGCGTGCCGATCTATGAACTCGATGATCCGGCCACCCAGCAGATGAAGCTGCAGCGGCTGAAGAAATATCGCTTGCCGGTTCCCGACCGCCTGACATTCATACCGTGCCGGTTCGACTGTGAAGATTTTATCGCCAGGCTGCTGGAAAGCGGGTACGATCCCGGGCGAATCACTTTTTTCATCTGGGAAGGGGTGAGCTACTACCTTTCTCCGGCAGATGTCGACCGGATCATGGCTTTCATATCGAACCATTCCCCGGCCGGAAGCGCGGTGGTTTTCGATTATTTCCCGCCATCGGTTTTCGACGGGACAAGCCGGCTCGATGAGGCGGTAGTGCTGCGACAGGCATTGAAGCAGATGGGAGAGGAAATCACCTTTGGAATTGACCCCGACACCATAGAGGACTTTCTATCGGCGCGGGGCCTGGGCCTGAGGAAACACCTCAGCAGCGAAGATCTTCATCACATGTACCTCAAACGAGTCAATCGCGAGACCACCGTATCGAAGATGTTTTATTTCGCGCAGGCAAGCGTAAGTCCAGTAAAAAAGAAAACAGGCTGATTTTATAATGAAAAAGGAGGTTGCGATGCGCAAAAACAGATCCCGCCGGTGCAGATCGAAATGGATCCGAATATCCATTGCAGTTTCAACGATGTTACCGATCGTTCTATTCGCCCTGAACATTCCGGCAGCTGCATCCGGGTCGCGGATTGGCGGCACACTGACTTTCGGGACGGAAAGTGAATTTGCCGGCTTCGAGGTCATCAAATTCGCCTCCCGGCTGGCCATCAACGGCTCCATTGCCGCCAACACTGTCATGGAGCCCCTTTTTCGGCTGGATTCAGAAGAAAACCTGGTTCCAGTGCTCGGCCTGTCCGCAGAGGCAGCCGATGGGGGCAAGCTGTGGACCGTCAAACTGCGCAAAGGGGTATCTTTTCACGACGGGACGGCTTTTACAGCCGATGCAGTCGTTTCCCACTGGAGGCGCATGCTTGATCCGGCAAACAAATTCCGCGGGCGCAGCGCTTTGGGAGCCATCGTCGCGGTGGAAAAGACCGACGAGCATACGGTCGCATTTCGCCTGAAACACCCGTGGCTCCCCTTCCAGCGCACATTGGGCAGCACCCGCACCCTGGCCAACCTGATTCCGTCTCCCAAAGCTGTCGAGCAAGGGATCCAGAGCCGTGCACCGGTGGGAACCGGCCCTTTCAGGTTCAAGCAGTGGATATCCGGAGACCGCTTTGTGGTGGTGAAAAATCCGGATTATTGGCAAAAGGGCCGGCCGTATCTATATGAAATCGTCTTCAGGTCGCTGGTCGATCCCCAGACGCGGTATGCCAGTCTGCAGTCCGGACAAGTGGATATGATCTGGATGGACCGCGGCAACCTCATCCGCAAGGCCGAAAAGGACCCCACTTTGGCGGTGCATCGCAGCGAAGACAACGGGGCGGAAATCTTTATCCTCAACACCGCCCGCCCGCCGTTGGACGACATCAATGTACGCCGCGCCCTGGCCCATGCCAACAACCAGGCCCTTCAGGTGAAAATGGCATATCAGGACAGCATCCCGGTGGTAACACATCCTTTCGGCGCGGATTTTCAGTGCGCAGATGACGGGTACCTGGTCTACGATCCGGCCAGTGCCCGGAAGCTCAACGGGAACCATGGACAGCGCATAGAGCTGGAACTGCTGCATTCCAGTTCCAAACGCGGACGGGACATCGGTGAAATCACCCAGCAGCTTCTCAAAGATGTCGGCATCCAGGCCACCCCCGTGGGCCTGGAATTCGGCCCGGTGGTAAAAAAGGTGATCTCCGGGGACTACCAGGTCTCCACCTGGCGGATCTCACCGCGGCCGGACCAGGGCCCGGCGCTCTTCAGGGCCCTGCATTCGGCCAGCCGCGCCAATTTTTCACGCTATAAGAGCCCGGAGATGGACGAGCTGCTGCTGGCCCAGCGCATGGAGACCGATCCGATCAAACGGCAGGAAATTTTGTGCCGTATCGCCCGGCAGATCAACCAGGACGTTCCGCTGATATACCGCGGCGGGATGCGCAGTCACGTGATCACCCGCACCGGTGTGAAGGGTCTGACCGATATGCAATACGGCATCGTACGGTTAACCGAGGTATGGGTGGAGCCGTAGCAGGCGCGCGAAGCGGTCGGCAGGGCCGCTGCCCGGGGATGGCGTTGTCCCCGGATGTATGCTACTAGCTGCGCGGGAGAGGCAACCGTTTGAAACAGTTTACACGGCGGGAAGTTTTGCGATTCGGTGGCCGCATCGCGATGGGGATCGCAGTGGCGCCATCCGCCTGCCTTTTAAGCAGCAGTTGCAGCGGCACTTCAGGCGAGTCATTGGAAATGGAGTTGTTTGAAGACAACCAACCGAAGGCCAGGCTCGAATCACTGAAATTGACGGTGGTTTACGACAATATTTCGTATGCTTCCGGGATGTCCACCGATCTGGGGTTCGCCTGCCTGGTGAAAGGTCTGCAGCAGACACTGCTTTTCGATTCCGGCCGCCTCGATAAAACATTTATGTCGAACCTGGTCAGGCTGGGCATCGACCGGCATCGCATCGAGGCCGCATTCATATCTCATGAGCACCACGATCACATCGGCGGCCTGCCGCGGCTGCTGCAAACCCACCCTGCCATGAAGGTATACCTGCACGCATCTTTTTCCGCGCGTTATAAAAGGCTCCTCCGCGCGCGCGGGGCGAAGGTCGTCGAGATGGGAGCGCCCGGGAGGATTTGCGCCCATGCGGCCTCCACCGGCGAGATGCGCAGCCGGGTGCAAAACGAACATTCACTGGTATTGCGTACGGACCAGGGAGCTGTTGTCATCACCGGTTGCGCCCATCCGGGAATTATCGATATCATCCATCGGGCCCGCAGCATAGCCCGACAGGATATTTTGCTGGTAATGGGGGGATTTCATCTGCTGCACGACAGCGCAGAAAGTATCCGGCAGATCATCGAAGGGTTTCAGCAGGCAAGAGTTCGCTTTGTCGCCCCTTCGCATTGCACGGGCGACCAGGCCCGGAATCTGTTTGCCAAGGCTTATGGCAGCCGCTTTATACGCAGCGGGGCGGGGCGGACGATCACTGCCGATGACCTTGGCGGCAGCACCCGGCACACATAAAGCGCGGTGGCGGCGCATGCAACACCCGGGTGCGCATTAGGCGGTTGCTGTGGCCTTTTATCTGAGAAAATTGCTCCGGCTGGCAGCGGTGGTCTTCACCGCCAGCGCCCTGACGTTTCTGCTGGTGGCCCTGCTGCCCGGGGATGTGGCGTATGAGATCGGCGGTCCGGACGCCACCGCCGAACAGATCGCAGCGATTCGCGCTGAGATGGGGTTGGACCGGAACATCGCATTGCGGTTCGGCCGGTGGCTGGCAAGAGCCGTTGCCGGCGATCTGGGAACTTCACATCGCAGCGGCGAGCCGGTGCTGCAGGCCATTGTTTCCCGGCTGCCTGTTACGGTTGAACTGCTGCTTTTTTCGCAGCTGATCGCCCTTGGACTGGCGATCCCGGCGGCGATCATCAGTGCCCACAAGGCCGGCAGCGCCATTGACCGCAGTGTCGCCTCGGCCGGTTTTGCCACCTTGTCCATCCCCAGCTATGTCATGGCGTTGCTGCTCATCTTTGCCTTTGCCTTGCGCCTGCAGTTGCTGCCGGCCACCGGATACACCCCCCTTTCCGAGGGCATCTGTCCCAACCTCAAAGGATTTATCCTGCCGAGCCTGAGCATCGCCCTGATCGAATGGGTGCCGCTGATGCGGGTGCTGCGCAGTGATATGATCGGCACCCTTCAGGAGGACTACATCCTGATGGCCAGAGCTAAGGGGCTGCCGACCTGGAAAATCCTGCTCACAGATGCCCTCAAGCCCTCTTCTCTTACCCTGGTCACTGTTTTAGGGCTGCAGATCGGTCACTGGATCGGGGCGGCGGTGATCATCGAAATGATTTACGCCCTGCCGGGAATCGGACGGCTGCTGGTCGATGCCATTTTCTCCCGCGACTTTCTCATGGTACAGGGCTGCGTTCTAGTGATTACCGTGGCCTACGTTGTGATCAACTCGGCAGTGGATCTGCTCTATGCGGTGCTCGACCCGCGAATCCGCCTGGAGCCGAAAAATGGCTGAAGCGCTGGCAGGGACCGTCGAAATCCGCCGGCACCGCAATGCCGCCAAGCTGGGATTCAGTTTCTGGCTGCCGGCCGCCTGGATCTGCTTGCTGCTGCTGCTGGCATGCAGTGCCGACCTGTGGACCCTGCCGGCATACGACCACATGAACTTTAGCCACCCGGCGGCCCCGCCCGTTACCCGCAGCGAGCAATGGCTGCCGTCACAAAACGGTGGTCTGATCGGCTCCCCGTACACCTACTGGCTGGGTACCGACACCCTGGGCAGGGACATCGCCGCGCGCCTGATCCACGGCGTGCGGGTGTCTTTGCTGGTGGGCCTGCTGGCACCGGCCATTGCCTGCATTATCGGGGGCACCATTGGTATACTGGCCGGATTCTACCGGGGGCGCTTCGAGTCCTTGGTGGTGGCGGCCATGGACACGATCCTTGCGTTTCCCGGCCTGGTGCTCCTGCTGGCTATCGGGTTTTATCTGGGCCCGGGTCTGCAGAACCTGATTCCGGCGCTGGCCATCCTCATCGTACCCGCATTTTGCCGCGTGGCACGTGCCAACACCTTGACCTGGGCCGAACGCGACTTTATCCTTGCCGCCCGTGCCATCGGTGCCGGCAACCGGCGCATCATCTGCTGCCATATTCTGCCCAACGTGGTCTGGCCCCTGGCAGCATACGGGTTGCTGCTGGTGGGAGTGATGATCGTCGCCGAGGGAGCCCTTAGTTTTCTGGGGCTGGGCGTGCCGGCGCCAACGCCAAGCTGGGGAGGGATGATCGCCGCGGGCAAAGAAGTGCTCGACGAAGCGCCTCACGTGGCCCTGCTTCCGGCAGCGGTGATGTTTATCACCGTTTTGTCCTTCAACCTGCTCGGCGATCGGCTCCGGGAGCTGACCGATATTCGAAACCGCAGCAACACCGAATAGCATCCTGTCGGCCAGGGATTTTTTTCGCCGAAGCGCTGCAAGACCAATACTCCACCGGGCTGTTGCACCGGTTTCAGTATTACCCGATCCTGGCTCTTACGTTGCCGAACCAGCAAATGATCGATCCGACGCTGAATCCAACCGAGCAAAAGATACGGATGTTCGGTCTGCGGGCGTGGATCTTGCTGTGATCTGATCGAGATAAAGACTTGAGCGGCCGGCCCGATCGCTTCGCCCGCCGGGTGCCTCCCCTGTTTAAATCCTACTGCTTGCATACAGATAGTCGAATGATTATGCTACCCTGCGTGCTGCTGCTATGGATTTTGACGTCCTGTGACTGAATGCCTTGGGAAGTGTTGGGCGTTGAGTTGAGGAGCGGTCTGCGGGCTTTTGGTTTTTCAACTACCCTTCCAGCTGCCGCGTGATTTTTCATTATTATCGAAAATCAATTCCATCAACTAAAAAGAAGAAATGGAGGGTTCTGATGAAAACAACACGGTTTTTTATGACTCTCATCTCATTGGCCTTGATTTTCGGTGCAGCCGACAGCGCGCTGGCCGACAATTTCAGTGACACCATTGCCGTTTATAAAAAATCGGATGCCGTGCAACCCTTTTTCAAAAACGCCTATGGCTATGCGGTATTCCCTACCGTCGGTAAAGGTGGCCTGGGCATCGGAGGGGCCTTTGGCAAAGGACAGGTCTACCGGCAGGGCACGGTCACCGGAACCTCTAAGCTGATCAAAGCGACGATCGGCTTCCAGGCCGGAGGACAGGCCTTCAGCCAGATGATCTTTTTCCAGGACAAGCGGGCCTATGACGAGTTCACCGGCGGCGAGTTCGAGTTCGATGCCGCCGCATCTGCCGTGGCGATTACCGCCGGAGCCCAGGCCCAGGCCGGAACCGGCGGTGCTGCCGCCGGGGCGACTGCCGGCCCGGCAACCGGCACTCAGGCCGGAAGGGGCTACAACAACGGCATGGCGGTCTTCATCCACGCCAAGGGCGGGCTGATGTATGAAGCGGCCATCGGCGGCCAGAAATTCAGCTTCGAACCCAACAAGTAATCTTCGAAGAGGTTCAAAATGATAGAGCGAAATGGATTCATTTCCGTGCTGCTGGTTATACTGCTGCAGGCGCTGCTGTTGGCCGGACTGACAGGTCCGGCCATGGCGCAGAAAGAATCAGCACCGGTTGCCGGCAATGAAGTCGTAAAGGAAATGTCGGCTGAAGAGGTGGGCGAAGACGCCAGCAAACTGCTGGCGCGCATCAATGAGCAGGTCGAGGAAGGCCAGCGTTTGATGGATGCCATGAAGGAGGCCAGTGCAGAAGACCGCCTCGTTATCCAGTTGCAACTGTTCAAGTTCCAGCAGCGCATCCTGGATGACATGCACCGGCTGGCCGATGCGTTGCTGGAGCTGGAAAAAAAGGGCGAACAGCCCGAGCTTCGCCGGCAGGTGGAGGAGGTACTTTTTATGGTGCCACCGCGCCTGTGGGTTGAAATCAACCGATTAAGCCGAGAGGTCGATGCAGCCCGCGCTCGCCGGACCAAGGCCCCTGCAGAACAGTGGCCGGCTCTGGAAAATCAAATCACCAAGCTGACCGCACGCTTGGACCGGATGTACGAAATCGGTGCTGCCCACGTGGCGAAGATGACACAGTTGGGCATGGACGTGAAAAAGGAGCAGGCGAAGTTAACCGATCTGCTGGAAGATCGAGCCGATGAACTCTCCGCCCGCATCGCGTTTGCCATCGAGCGCATCGCCGACCTGGAACTGCTGATCAAAGAAGTGCCGGACGACACCGATATTCCCAAACGGCTGACGGCTGCCAAAAAGAGCCTGGACACCAACACGGCCAGCATGGAGGTCATCCTCGGACTGATGGAATCCTTCGAGCTGGACACCAAGGCGTACCGCACGCAGCTGGTGGAGGCCACCAGGGACATCAGCGCGGGATTGACCGACACTGGGGTGGCTGTCAAACTGGCCGGCCGCGCCACGGATAAGATCACCACCTGGCTGGTGGACAGCGGGCCCAAGTTTTTCGTCAAAATGCTGTTGTTTATCGCCATTCTTTATGTGTTCGTTTTTGCCAAACGCCTGGTCAAAAAGGCACTTGAGAAGGCGCTGGAAGCCTCCAATTTCAACCTGTCCCAGCTGGCCAGGCGAATGATCGTCCAGACGGTCGCCAACCTGGTGTTGATCTTCGGGCTGATGATCGCCCTGTCGCAGCTGGGCATCAGCCTGGGGCCGCTGCTCGCCGGTCTCGGTGTCGCCGGTTTTATCATCGGCTTTGCCCTGCAGGATACCCTCAGCAATTTCGCTTCCGGGATCATGATCCTGCTCTACCGGCCCTATGACGTGGGCGATCTCATCGACGTGGGCGGTGTGTACGGCAAGGTGAACAAGATGAGCCTGGTCTCCACCACCATTTCGACGCTGGACAACCAGATGATCGTCGTGCCCAACAACAAGATATGGGGCGATGTGATCAAAAACGTCACCGCCCAGGACAAGCGCCGGGTGGATATGGTGTTCGGCATCGGTTACGGCGACGACATCACCAAGGCCGAGGCGGTATTAAACGATATCCTCCAATCACACGACAAGGTCCTCGACAACCCCGAGCCGGTGGTGCGGCTGCATACCCTCAATGATTCGTCGGTCGATTTTATCGTTCGGCCCTGGGTCAAGATCGAGGATTACTGGGACGTGTACTGGGATGTGACCAAAACCGTGAAACTGCGCTTTGACGAGGAGGGCATTTCGATCCCGTTTCCGCAGCGCGACGTGCATGTTTATAATGATGCAGCGGCTTTCGAATCGGGGTAATCCATTTGTTGAGGGGGGGTGCTTGACAAGTGCGGGGATCGAATGCAATTCATAGTCTGGCTGTTATTAGTCAGATGCTGAGTCATCGATGAAGACAATTCCATGTCCGACGAAAACGCCCCCATACCCTTAACTCGCACCAAGCTTCACCGGCCACAGGTAGCCGGAGACCACCTGCACCGCCAGCGTCTGGTCGATCGGCTGGACCAGCGCCTGCACCGGCCCCTGACCCTGATTTCGGCGCCGGCCGGATATGGCAAGAGCACCCTGGCGAGCTGTTGGGTGGAGCGCTCTAACCTTCCTTGTGCCTGGTTGTCCCTGGATGACAGTGACAACGACTTGCGCCTGTTCCTTGCCTATTTCATCGCGGCGATTCAATCCATCTTCCCGCATATCGGAAGTACAACCCGAAATTATCTGAAAGCCACCAATTTACCTCCAGAGGCACTGCTGGCCAACACATTACTCAACGATCTGGATCAAATCAAAGGAAACTACATCCTCGTGTTGGATGATTATCATCTGATCACTGATAAAAAAATCCACGATCTGCTTTCCACGATTTTGTCACACCCCCCCGGGGCCATGCACCTGGTGGTTGCCACCCGGCGCGATCCGCCGCTGCCTATGATGGAACTGCGCGCTCGCGGGCAAATGACCGAAATCCGTGTTCAGGATCTACGATTTTCGGCAGGAGAGGTCACGCTGTTTTTGCAGCAAGTAATGGGGATGCAGGTTGACGATAGGATAGCCGCTGTTCTGGAGAAAAAAACCGAGGGCTGGGTGGCCGGCCTGCGTCTGGCTGCTCTATCGTTGCGTGAACGGACCGATGTCGACCGAATTTTGGGAAACTTGCCGGATGACAACCGTTACGTGATGGACTACATCGTCAGCGAAGTTCTTTCCAGACAGCCGCCTGCCATTCAAGATTATCTGCTTTCAACCGCCTTGCTGAACCGATTTTGTGCTCCCCTGTGTGAGGCGATTTGCACCGCCGGCTGGGAACCGGGAACTTGCTCGATCACCGGCAGTGAATTCATCGAACAGCTGGAGAAATCCAATCTGTTTGTAATTCCGCTGGACGACCAGAGGCGCTGGTACCGCTACCATCATTTGTTTCAGCAGCTGTTGCAGCGTCAACTCGAAAAACGCATTCGACCGGGTGAGATCGCCGCACTTCACAAAAAGGCCGGCAGCTGGTTTTTCCAGAACGATCTTTTGGACGAGGCGCTTCATCATTTCCTGGCAGCAGGTGACATCACGGCCGCAATCAATTTGGTAAAACAGTCTCGGCACCATGTAACCGACCAGGAGCAGTGGCACCGCCTCGATCGCTGGTTCGGATTACTGCCCCAGGAAGCTGTCGAACAAGATCCGGAACTGCTCATCGCAAAAGCCTGGCTTGCCGAGAATCGCCTGCAGATACCGGAGATGATAAAGCTCATAGACCAGGTTGAAGCGATCGTCGCCAGTAAAGGATCGCAAGTGCTGTCGAGCGCTGGACTTGCCGGCGAGCTTGGCGCATTGAAAGCAGCCCGCTTTTATATGGAAGGGGTTGGCGAAAAAGCAATCTCCTTGTCCCAAGAGGCGCTGGAAAAAATATCCCTGCATCACGCCAGTGAAAGAGCATTTGCATTGCTCGTTCTGTCGTTTGCTTATCAGATGACCGGGTCCCTCAGGGATGCTCAAACGGTGCTGTACAATGCGCTGGAGCAGGCAGCCGCTTACAGTCAAACCTATCGCAGCCGGCTTATGTTCGGCCTTTGCTTTATCAGCTGGCTCGAAACCGACCTGCCCGGTCTTCTGCAGATGGCCGCCAAAGTGCTCGATCTGGGTTCGAAACACGACCTGCTGGAGTCGATCTCCTTTGCCGACTACTTTCTGGGCATAGCGCACTACCGTCGCAACGAAGTCGAAATTGCTGAAAAACACCTGGTCTCTGCGGTGAAAGAAGGGCGGGCGATAAATATCAACACATTTGTTCATAGCAGTTATGCCCTGGCGCTTACATTCCAGGTCCAGGGCCGGCAGGCGGAAGCACAAGAGGTCGCCGGCAGCGTTATGGATCATGCGCTGAAGACGGGGAACTCCGCCCTTGTGCAAACTGCCCGCGCCTTTCATGCCGAGTTGGCAGATCGGCAGGGTCGCAGTCCCGAAGCTCTCCGGTGGGCCCAAGGCTATGAGCCCGAACCCTTGGCACCGATGCTGCGGTTTTACCTGCCGCATCTGACCTGGACAAAAGTGCTGCTGGCGCAAAACACAGACACTGCCAGGCGCAAGGCAGCCGATATGCTGGACAAGATGTCGGTTTTTTTCACATCGACCCGCAACCTAGCTGTACTGATCGATGTAAAGCTGCGGCAGGCATTGCTCTGGGACGGGCAAGGTGAAAAAGAAACAGCGCGTGACGCTCTTCAGCAGGCCATCGCACTGGCACAACCGGGCGGGCAGATCCGCCCGTTTCTCGACCTGGGCTCACCAATGGCGGAACTGTTGGGTCGTCTGGTAGATGAAAATATTGCCAGCGAATATATCATGCAGGTTATGGAGGCCTTCGACAGTGATAAAGCCTTTGCACAGTCAGCCTTGCCGGAAGAAATCGGACCGGCCGCAGGGCCTGCTTCTGCCGAAGTGCTTTTCGATCCCCTGACCCGTCGTGAAATTGAAATTCTGCGTTTCATGTCTCCGGGCCTGACAAATAAGGAAATCGCCGCTAAGCTGTTCATCTCACCGGAAACGGTCAAAAAACACACCCAAAGCATCTACCGCAAGCTCAAGGCTTCCAACCGCCGACAGGCCGTAGACCGGGCGTACCAGCTGGGGATCTTGTCAACGGGTTAGATCCGCGGTCATCTTGTCTTTCTGCCCCCAAAATACCCCATAAACCCCCCATTTGGGGAATGTACTGCCTATCCTGCATCCCTTATCTTCCGTTCGTGCATCCGAGCGTTACACTTCTAACTCATACTATACGGAAATGCTACCCATGGCTGAATCAACCCACTGGGAAGAAATGAAACTGGAAACACCGGCCACCTATCGCATCCGCGTTCAGGGCCGCCTTGACAAAAGCTGGGCCGCTCGGCTGGGAGGAATGACAGTTACCGCCGACCAGACTGCAAAAAAAGCGCCGGTGACGATCCTGGTGGGGCATTTGGCCGACCAGGCAGCGCTGTCCGGTATATTGAACACACTTTACGAGCTGCACCTGCCGCTGCTGTCGGTGGAGAACCTGGATGATCCGAACGCCTGAGTGGTCGGCGGCATCAAGATTGAAAGGAGACGGCTATGGTTGCATGTTTTCAAACCGCTGCCCCGGGCAAGGCACTTCGCCCTGCAGAAACGCGTCTCGATGAGCAAGTTCGCGCCGTCGACATCTCCGGGTTGCGGTTTTCCTGGAGCGTTTCATCTGTGCCGGTGCTTGATATCGACAGCCTGCAGGTCGACAAGGGCCGGCGGGTGTTTATCGAGGGGCCCAGCGGCAGCGGCAAAAGCACCCTGCTGGCGCTGCTGGCCGGCATCGTGAAGCCCCGGTACGGCCGCATCACCGTGCTGGGCCAAGCTCTGGATGAAATGCATGGGCCGGCTCGGGACCGCTTCCGGGCCGATCATATGGGGATCATCTTTCAGATGTTCAACCTGGTTCCCTACCTCACCGTGGTCGAGAACGTAACCCTGCCGTGCAGGTTTTCTCACCGACGGCGGGTAAAGGCCATGCGCAGCGCCGGAAGTGTGGAAGCCGAGGCCCGGCGATTGCTGACTCACCTGAACCTGGATCATACCGATCTCCTCTCGCGTCCGGTCACCGAACTGAGCGTCGGCCAGCAGCAGCGGGTGGCGGCTGCCCGGGCCCTGATGGGCGCACCGGAGATCATCATCGCCGACGAG
>Ga0111147_1058_pt1 | contig 22199 bp, 17 predicted proteins | sample DeeMarSeWOR28_12_FD_80394 | JGI IMG/M metagenome (GOLD analysis project Ga0111147, IMG submission 80394) | Deltaproteobacteria bacterium SG8_13
AACGTCGACATGCAGCGGATCGCCCGCGAAGAGCTCAATATCGGGCTGTTGGCTCTCGACAAGCGCCAGGGATACCGGGGCCCATTGCGCCACCTGCAGCCGGAGCAATTCGAAATCGTTGCCCGTGAACTCGAAGAAAAGCAGCAGGACCTTCCGCTGGAACCCGGCAGCATCGTTGAAGGCATCGTTGTCAAGGTCAACAACAAGGACCTGAACGTGTCGGTGCGCATGGGCGGCGCCCAGGGTGTGATCGCGCTGGAAGACATGGATTGGGCCCGTCAGCCGGATCCGGAGGTTCCCTATCGCGAACACATGCTCAATCGCCCCGGACAGGCCCTGCGTGTCGGTGACGTCATTTCGGTCCGACTGAAAAAGAAGCTGGAGAACTCGGACCTCTGGTCCCTGGCACTCGAACAACAACCGCTGGTGCAGGGAGCACTGCTGTGTATTGAAGCTGAAACCGGCCACGTCAAGGTCATGGTCGGGGGACGAGATTTCAAGGAGAGTCAATTCAACCGGGCCGTTCAATCCAGAAGGCAGCCCGGCTCGGCATTTAAACCCATCGTGTATGCCGCCGCACTGGACATGGGCTATACCCCGGCCACCGTGATCATCGACTCTCCCATCGTATTTCTGGATGAAGAGCAGGATTTGAAGTGGAAGCCGAAAAACTATGGAGAAAAGTTTTACGGCCCGACCCTGCTGCGCGTTGCACTGGGGAAATCGCGCAACGTCGTCACCATCAAGATATTGCAGGATATCGGCATCGACTACACTATCGACTACGCACACAAGCTGGGAATCACCTCTCATCTCGATCGGGATCTGTCCCTTGCTTTAGGTTCATCCGGCGTTTCGTTGCTGGAGCTGGTCAATGCATACGCGGTTTTTAACAACTACGGCTTTCTGGTCGAGCCCTCCTTTGTAACCAAGATCGTCGACCGCAACGGCAATGTCCTCGAAGAGTTCATCCCGGGGAAAGAGAAGGTGATTGAAAAGAGCACGGCCTTTCTGATGACCAGTCTGCTGGAGGGGGTTGTGCAAAACGGTACCGGTTGGCGGGCAAAGGCCCTCAAGCGACCGGTTGCGGGAAAAACCGGAACCACGAACGATCTCTATGATGCCTGGTTTTTAGGGTACACGCCGCGCCTCACAACCGGTGTCTGGGTCGGTTTCGATGAGGAAGCTTCATTAGGCCAGCACGAAACCGGATCACGCGCCGCCAGTCCCATATGGGTCGGTTTCATGAAGCGGGTGCTCGAGGGTACACCGGTTCGCGTGTTTCAGGTACCCGAAGGGGTGGTGTTTACGCAGATCGATGCCGAAACCGGATTGCTGCCCATACCGGAATCAAAAGAAACCATCTTCGAGTGTTTCAAGGAGGGCACCGTTCCGACCGAAACGACTCCTGCACCGGAGACGTTTACTGAACCGGAACAATTCTTTAAAATGGACATGTAGCAGCGGTCGCTCCCCCGGACAAGTCCATCTATTTCCTGGATGTAAACCACCGGTACAACGATTTCGTGCATCCCGGCCGCGCACTTACCGCAGATTTTTTATTCTCTTTGCGAACGGGTTTTGACGCGTACCCCAGAGACGGGCCCTTGCAGTTCTGCGATCCCCTTGGTCGATCAGACCACAGCCGTTACCCCGAGGGGGTCATGAAGGGCGGGGGTAATTGCGCCCATCGATACCCGTGCTTTCCTGCTATGACACCGCCATGTTTTCCAAAGCGGGCGGGTTGGATTAACGAGATGCATCGGTGGTTTTGGCCAGTAGTTGCGAAATTCTCGTTTCGATATAGCCCGCCATGTTTTCGGCCTGCTCTTTTGTCATCGGGTCCAACCCATCATAAAGATCTTTGATCTCCGATTTTTTCAGGCCCAGCGTTTTCTCGATGATGAAGGTTTCGACCTCTCCGCCTTCCGGAAGCCGCCCGCAACCGCCGGCGGTACCCAGAAACTCTCCGTTAACAAAGACCGGAACGGCGATTTTCACAAGTCCGGCATCACATTCACCGATTACGGGCTTTTTCGTGTGCTCGGCCTGAGCCATGAAATTCTGGTTTCCCGGTGCACAGATCGCTGAAAGAGCGTCCTGGTTTCCTTTTATTTTCGGGCACAAATGGTTGCACCAATGCGGCTTGCCGGTAACACCCACACCAGATGAGCTGTAAACCGTGCAGTTCATCTGGAATCGATCGAATAAATCCTTTTCCAATTGCATCCATTCTTCCAAAGTGGCAATGTCGGTAAGCTCCATTTACGACTCCTCCCCTGTATCCTCGATTTGTTGGCCACATGGCAGTCATTGTAAGCACGGTGTCGGCAAGCGGCGGTTTGCACACCAGCCGATTGCCAGCAGACCAGCCCTTCAGGTCCGCGATCATTCTTGCTTGATATGAGCAATATCCCGTAATCTCCATTAAAAACGAAATGCGATACCGATGTCAAGCAGTTTCACGAAATCTGATCGACAATCAAAACAGCGGGTTGAGCATCAGGGGGTCAAAAGGCGATTGACGATAATTGGCTGGAAGCCAAGCCAACGCGACAAACGGTCCACAAAAGGAAAATCGGGGTCAAGCGGTAATTCGAGCGATCAAAGCCCGCAAAACCGCTCTGCACGTCTCGGAAGGGAAACTGTCAGAAATGAAACCGGTTTGAAGGGGGTTGTATTCGGTTCGAGAGAAAGGTGCGGGCGGATAGTCCGGCACGGACAGCAGGATACACAGAACACTGGTAACAGGATAACCCGTCAAACCGGTCAGAAGGATTCGCGTTGCGGTTTGAAATCCGGGCATGGATGGAATCGGAAGCAGAACGCAGGCAAGCCTGTCGATTCGAAACGCAACCCGGCTATGAGGCCCGAGGCGGGTCTTTCTCCGTGGTATTAGTCTGAGGGCAGCGGGACAATCACGACCGGCACCTTGCTGTAGCGAACCACCCGCCGGGATGTACCGCCCATCAGGGCATCCTTCAGGGCGCTGTAGCCGTGGCTGCCCATGACCACCAGGTCGCAGCCCTTCTCCGCCAGTGTTTCCAGGATTTGTTCCGATGGATTGCCGCGCAGCACCAAAACTTCATCCGTATCAAAGCTGCAGCCTTTGCTCTGGGCCTGCTCGCAGAAGGTATCCAGAACATCTTTAATGGCCCTGCCGCTGCCTTTTTTTCCGATCAGCGCCTCCTGGGCTTCCTCGAAATGACGCTGTTTGATCATTTCCCAGGTGTCGGCACTGACATGTCCGATGATCCGCTCGTCCAAGTCCGGATCTTCGGCGATAACGTGCAGAATCGTCAGCCCGGCTCCGTACAGATTGGCCAGGCTGACGGCATAGGCAAATGCCCGGAGGGCATGCTCCGACAAATCGGTGGCGTACAGGATCTTTTTGACTTCAACAGCTGGAAGGTCCATGATCTGATCCTTTGCAGGGTTGCGTGTTTGCGATCAGCTGGCCGGTGCGGCACTTTTCTTAAACATTCTGCCAATCACCTGCACCCAATAGCCGCTCAGCAGATAGGCGTACAAATATGTGCCGATGAAGATCAACCCGAAGGCCTTTACGATATCCATGGGCGAACCGTCCAGGGAAAACCCCGGCACATACCCGAACAGGAAGGGCCCCATATAAAGGTACTTGGCAAATTTAAAGGACGCAAAGGCGGTGCGCCACATATTGGCCTTGGCGATGGTCGCCCCGGCAAAAGCGGCAATGCACACCGGCGGTGTGATATTGGAGTCCTGGGAGAGCCAGTAGACGATCATGTGGGCCGCGATCTCGTTGACCCCCAGGTGGGTCAGGGCCGGTACGGCAACAACGGCCGTGATCAGGTAGGCCGCGGTCACGGGAACCCCCATCCCCAATATCAGGGAAGCAAAAGCGATCAGGAAAATGGTCGCCACCAACCGGAAGTCGACGCCGCCAAACACCGCTCCGCTGGCCAGCTCGATCACGATGTCGGCAAAGGTCAGCACCAGTCCGCTGTAAGTCAGCGTGCCGATGATGATCCCGATCACGCCCACCGTGGCGCCGATCTTCAGGCTGTTTTCTGTTCCCTCCCGCGCCGCAACCACGAAGCGGGTCAGGGTTTTTTTGTTGTTTCCCTTGAAGCGCACATAGAGAAGGACCGCTATCAGAATGCCGGGAATGGCGGAATAGTAATCGGAGATGTGAGTGTCGAACACCATGTTGATCAGGTTGCCCAGAAATACCGTCGTCACCACCACCGCCATGGTCAGGTCCATTCTTTTTTCGGGATTGACCCAACTGATGAACAGGCAGGCCACCAGCCCGAGAATGGCCGAATAGGCCGGCGAAAATCCGGTCAGCATAAAGATGGTGATCACGACCAGCGGCAGGATGTAGTACCACTCGGACTTCAGAATTTCCATGGCGCTGTATTTGTACTTCTCACCGACCACGTTGTGAATCTTGGCCTCGTAATGCACCATGACGAAAACGCTGAAAAAATACATCAACGCCGGAAAGACGGCCACCAGCATGATCCTGGAGTAGGGAACGCCGGTCATCTCCGCCATGATAAACCCGCCGGCACCCATGATCGGCGGCATGAACATCCCACCGATGGAGGCCGCCGGCTCGATGGCACCGGCGATGTGAGGCCTGAAACCGGCCTTTTTCATCATCGGGATGGTAAAGGTGCCGGTGGAGACGGTGTTGGCAATGGCGCTGCCGGAAATCGAGCCGAACAGACCGGAGGCGATCACTGCCACTTTGGCCGGGCCACCGACTTTATGCCCGACCGCGGCCAGGGGGAAATTGATGAAAAACTTCTGGGCCCCGCATTTTTCTAAATAGGCGCCGAACAAAACAAACAAAATCACATAGGTGGCCAGCACATTGGCCATGATGCCGAAGACACCGTCGCTTTTGTAAAAAATGCTGGTGCACAGCTCGTTGAACGGAGCACCGGCATGGGCGACCAAATCGGGCATCTTGTATCCGAATACGCCGTACAAAAGCATCAATGCGCCCAGGATCACGAACACATTGCCCACCACCCTTCTGGCCAGTTCCACGCCGATCAGCACCCCGATCATCGCCACGAACATATCAAAGGGCGTTTCCGCCCCGGTGCGGTAGTTGATGGCCTCGAAGTTGACGATCCAGTATCCGATGGAAAAAATGGAGAGCAGTATCAGGATGTAGTCGCAGACCCGCAACAGGAAGTGCTTCGACTTATACAGCAAAAATACGAGCACGTAGGTGATGATGATGTAAATTCCTCGGTGGTACTGGGTGGAGGCCGGCCGGATAACGGCAGCGTAAGTGTAAAATACCACCAGAATGACCGCAAGGGCGTCGAACAGGATTTTTTCGAACTTGTTTAGTTTGTCATACACCTTGGCACCTGCCCTTTGAAGGATAACAAGTGGAGATATCTGCCGGGACGACGCTCCGATGTCATCCCGGCAGATCATGATGGGTTACATTATGCCCTTTTCCTTCCAGAACTTGGCCGCTCCGGGGTGCAGGGGGGTGACGATTCCCTTGATGCCGTCTGTAACTTGCATCTCTTTAAAGGTCTTTTTCTGGCCTACCATGTGCTTGAGGCCTTCGGGGCTGTAGATCGCCGAAAGCAGCTGGTATACGATCTCAGGATCAAGATCGGCAGTGGCCACCCACAGGGCGGAATCCTGAAAAGACGGGGCTTCGTAATCAACGCCTTTGTAGGTGCCGGCCGGAACAGACAGCTTGGCAAAATAGGGGTAATTTTTGAAAAACTGGGACTCTTCGGCATCTTTTCCCAGGTTGACCAGCTCGATATCATTGGTCTGGGCGGCCATGATCACCGCTCCGCTGGGGAAGGCCGTGAAAAGCCAGAAAGCATCCAGCTGGCGGTTGCCGAAGGCCTGGGCGGCATCGTTGTACCCCATGGCGTTGCGTTCGATCTTATCCCAGACGCCCATGTGGGTGAAGAACAACTCGCAGTTGGCAAACGCACCGGATCCGGCGTTGCCCACACCGACTTTCTTGCCCACCAGGTCCTTGGTGCTTTTGATCCCCGATCCCGCGCGGACCACCAGTTGCGCCGGCGCACCGTACAGGTAGGAAACGGCCATTACCTTGGTGTACTTCTTGGGGTCGTTTTTCATCTTGCCTTCCCGGCCGAGCCACACGTGACCGGAATAGACCACCCCCATGTGCATCCTGCCGGTTTCGATCTTGCGCAGGTTTTCCACCGAACCGGCCGAGGACTGGGCCCGTACGGTAAAATCCTTCATGGCTTTTACCGGGCCGTAAACCTGAACGCCGTTGGCCACTACCTGGAAAGTCCCGCCGGCCGGACCGCCGCCGAAAATGACCCTGGTCTTGGCAGACACGTCGACCGAGAAAATCAGGCCGACTGCCAGAATTGCACAAACTGCCACCGTTACTCTAAATAAACCTTTGTTCATCACGCTCCTCCTTTGAAATAATTTTGGCGGCAAGCGCGAGACGTCGTGCTTCTCGCCTCCGCCGCCCGGAATATGAATCCGGTAGAAAATATATCTCGCGCGTCGCCGGTCGGTCGGATTCTTTGGCAGTGCCTTTCGCAGACTCCGCCGCACGTAACCTGCTGCGCATCACTATTCCCTATCAGCGAGACTATTGGTTGTCAATTGGGCAATTTCTGATTCTAATGTAAGAATAATTCTGACAGGCCCAAGCGTGCTAGGGCTCGATCAGGCGGTTTTGGATGGCAAAGCGCGACAGTTCGGCATTGTTGCGCAAATTGAGTTTTTTGAGCAGCCGCGATCGGTAGGTGTCGACCGTTTTTACGCTGATGCCATAGGCCTCGGCAATTTCCCGGTTGGTATTTCCCATTGCCAGCCGCCGCAGCACCTGCATTTCCCGCATGGAAAGAGAGTCGAGAAGAGATTGGCCCTTGCCTCCTTTGGCCACCCGCAACGCCAGGGCTTCGGCGGCTTCGTCGGTAAGGTAGCGGCTGCCCTCCAGCACCTTTCGGATGGCGGTCACCAGCTGTTCCGGAGCGGACTGCTTGGTGACGTATCCCATGGCGCCGGCTTCCACCGCGCGTACCACGTACTGGCCCTCTTCGTGCATGGTCAAAACCAGAACCGGAAGATCCGGATAACGGCTGTTGAGGCGACTGATCACCTCCAGGCCGTCCAGTCCGGGCATCGATATGTCGATAACGGCCACGTCCGGCCGGCTCTCTTCGGCCTTCCGGATGGCCTCCCGACCGTCCGCGGCCTCGGCGACCACGACCATGTCACCGCTTTCCTCGACAATGCGTCCCAGGCCGGCCCGCACGATGCTGTGATCATCGGCCAGTAGCACCTTGATCATACGACAGCCTCTTTGGGCACAGCAACGGATACGGCTTCCAGTTTGACCTGAAATCGAATGCGCGTGCCCTTGCCGGTACCTGATTGGATATCCAACATACCCCCGGCCAGCATGGCGCGTTCGCGCATACCGGCCAGTCCCAGCCCTTCCGACTCACCAAGCTCTTCTGCATTAAAACCCCTGCCATCGTCGGTCACCACGAGCGTCAGGGATCGGTTTTCCCCAGCCAGTTGAACCTTGACGTGGCCCGCTTCGGCGTGCCTGGCCACGTTGGTTAACGCTTCCTGCGCGATTCGATAGGCGGCTGTGGCAATCGTGTCGTCGGTAGCCGGCACATCGCGGTGATCGAACAAACAGGTGATGCCGGTTCTTTTTTCAAAATCGGTCGCATACAGCTCCAGGGCATCCACCAGTCCCAGGTCATCGAGGACACCCGGTCGCAGTCGAAATGCCAGGCTCCGCACATTATCGATGGTCTTGTCAATTAAAAGGCACATCGCCCGGGCGCGATCGGCGCCCTTCGTGTCGATTTCCTTCAAACGATCCTGAAGCCAGACGGCCTCCATGCGAAGGGCCGTGAGGACCTGCCCAAGCTCGTCGTGCAGTTCGCGAGCGATGACCGACCGCTCTTTCTCCTGATTGGTCATGATATTCCCGGAAAGCCTGCGCAGCTGATCCTGGACTTTCTTCACCTGCGTGATGTCGGTGGCGATGCCGCAAACCCCGCGGGGATTCCCGGTCTCATCATAAACCGGAAATTTGACCGACAGATAGGTGTGAATACCGTCGCTTTGCGGGATAATTTCTTCGACCTGGTAAGACTGGTTTTTTTTCAGCACCTCCAGGTCCTGCGCCCGGAACCGGTCGGCAACGTCGTGGGGAAAAATATCAAAATCCGTTAATCCCCGAACCGTTTCGTTTTTTACTCCGAAAAGCTCCTCGTAACGCGAATTGACCAGCAAAAAGCGCCCATCTGCGTCCTTGATGGTGACCACAGCCGGAGTATACTTGAGGATGCTGGAGATCTCTCTGGTGCGAATCTCCACCTGCCGTTCGAGGTCTTTGGAGTATCGGCTTAACTCTTCTTTGGCGAGTCTCAACGCTTCCTCGGCGCGCTTGCGCTCGGTCACATCGATCGAAACCGCCAGGGTCCGCGTGATGCTGCCGTCCTGGTCACGATCGACAATGGCCGACAGCAAAACATCGATTTTTTCCCCGGATTTTTTCACAAACTGATATGGAATATCCTTGCACACACCCGTTTGGAAAAACTCCGGGAAAACAACGTTGCGGGCAAAGCGGCGGGATTCTTCCGAGAAAAAATCGAGCAGGTTTTTCCCAATAATTTCCCTGCGCTCGTAACCGAGGGCTTCGGCCCAGTAATCGCTGACGCTCAGCAACCGGCCGCTCGTATCGATGGAATGCAGCATGGCCGGCGTGTTGTGATACAGGGATCGGTATCGTTTTTCGCTTTCCGACAGGGCCTTCTCAAAGGCTTTGCGCCTCGATATTTCCCGGCTGGCTTTGCTGTATAAGAAAAACACCGACGTTCCCACAAGAACGCACAACACCAGGATCACCGGCCCGGCCATGCGGGCCAACGGGTTGGAAATGCTCTGAGAGATTGCCGTCAGGCTGCGGAGGTGCATCACCTCCCAGCCCGGGTAATGCTCGGGGTCGATGGGCTCTTGGTGAAACCGGTACAAGATTCCGTTGCGGTCCTGCATAAGGCGGCTGTCTTTTCTCCGCAGACCGATCCATTCCCAGGGACCGTTTCCAAATTGACGAGAATCGGCGATGGCCGCACGATCGGTGTCAGGAACATCCTGTACCAGCTGGTAAAGCCACTCTTTTACGCTGGATATGAACACCACGCCCCGGGGATCGGTTACCAGCACAATCTCGCCATTCAGCAGGGAAAGCTCATTCTCGATCCGCTCGATGGAGCCCTTGATCACCACCACCCCCAACGGCAGGTCTTCCCCCTTTTCGAAAATCGGGTAACTGTAATAAACCCCTCTTTTCCCGGAAGTGACACCCAGGGCCAGATAGGTGGACGGTGCCTTGTGGAAGGCTTCTTGAAAGTACGGTCGAAATTCAAAGTTCTTGCCCACGAAACTATCCGGTGCATTGCGGTTGCTCGAAGCGATCGTATTGCCCTTGTAATTCATCAAATAGCAAACGTCCGCCCCCAGTGACGCCTTGAAAAGATCCAGGACCGCGTTGGCCCTGCGCTGGGCCCGGGTGTCGGGGCGAACCAGCATCTCCAGCAATTCATCCATGCCGGCCAGCGCCCGGACCACGTCGATATACTCGCTCAGATAAAAAGAGATGGTTTTCGTGATGAGCCCCAACCGGGCAGCCGCCTGCCGCTCGGCTTCCTGTAAGGCGGATTTGCGCACGGTTGTGTAGTATAGATACCCTCCCGTGGAGGCCGAAATTACCGCCAGCAAGGACAATACCATCAATATGCGCCGCAGCCGCATGGAAACGCTCCTCGAACAAACCGCATGGTCATGGTTTCCCGGGATAGCGGGAAAAAGACCTATTGTGGAGGGCACCTGATTCTATCTCAAAAATAGTGGATAAGGGTCAGGTTACAGCACGGGGCGGTCTGCAAGTTGAAAACCAGGTGTGGAGGCGCCCACTTTCGCACGTAAGTGTTTCAATTTGTGGAACAATGCCGCCACGGCCCCCCAGACGCATTTGCGAGATTGATCCTAGATATCACATTGAAGATCCGCATATGTCAACATCTTGCCCGTCTGTGCAAGTCTGAGGGCGTCTACCGGCAGCTGCGGATCGGATCGGGTCTGCAGATCGCTGACGGCGAATTCTTTGCGCAGGCGCACCAGGTTTTCGTTGTGCAGCCCCCTCATCCGGGACTCGCTGCGCGGGTGGACGTCGAACGTTACGGTCGAAAAGTCGCCGTGGCTGCAGTCCACCAGCCGCCGGGCCATGTCGAAAAAAAGCTCGCAATGCACCAGGTGTCCGAAAGCCGGGTGGAAGGGGCCGGCCAAAATCCGATCCGCCAACCCTTGAGAATCGGTGACCTGCAGCCCCATTCGGGCAATGCGTACCCCCTGGCGGCTGAAAAACAGTACCAGCTGTTTGACCCGCTTTATGCCGTCCGGCAAGCTCAGGGGGGTATATTCCCCCGCCTTGTACCATGCGGCCATTTGGCTTCCTGCGAGGACCACGGCCGGATACAGCCGCACAATATCCGGCCGGAGCTCTGCGACCTTCCCTGCGGACTGAAAACATCCGGCCTCGCTTTCCCCGGGCAGCCCAATCATGAGCTGCAGTCCGATCTCATAGGGCCGCTGCTTGAGTCGTTGCACGGCCGTCACCGTATCCTGTGCCGAGTGCCCGCGAACGGAGCGTTTCAACACCTCATTCTGCATGGATTGAACACCGAGTTCGACGGTCCGTATACTAAACGGCTCGATCAGCTCCAGGCGCCTGGAATCGATGGTGTCCGGCCGGGTTGAAAATCGGATACCGTCCACTGCGCCGGACGTTACGAACCGTTCGGCCACCGACAGCAAAGACCGGATCACCACCGGATCCAACCCCAGAAAATTGCCGCCGAAAAAAGCGACCTGTGTGCAATTCCGCCGTTTACCGGAATACGCCAAGTAGGTTTCCACCATTTGCTGCAAGCGATTCGGTGAAGGCAGGACCGCATCGTGCCGGGTGATTGCCCGCTGGTTGCAGAAAGCACAATGATGGGGGCAGCCCAGATGCGGCAAAAAAACGGGGATGATCAGAGGCCTGTCAGAACCGGTATCCGCGGTCTGCGGGGCGAGCCGCCGGGTGACGGCCGTTGGCGGTCCGTTCGAAAAGTTGCTTCTTTGCCTGTCGCACGATAGCGTCATGAAATCGATGGGTGATTGCGTTGCCCTTACGGGTTTGTTTCTTCCGGATGATCACCGAGGATCTGCTGCAGCGCTTTGCTGGCGGCGTCCTGTTCGGCAAGTTTTTTGCTCTTGCCGGTTCCCTCCGCCGTTACGTCGCGCACGGTCAGTCGAACGGAAAAGGTCTTGTCATGGTCCGGCCCGCTTTCACCGATCACCTCGTATACCGGGACCGGGTGCCCGGAGACCTGCACCAGTTCCTGAAGCCGGCTTTTGTGATCCTGGTTTGCCGGCTGTAACCCCTGGGGCTGCAGCAACGGCTCGAGGTGGGTTGCCACCAGTTCGAAAGCGGCCTCAAAGCCACCATCGAGATACACTGCGGCAATGATCGCTTCGAAGGTGTTGGCCAGGATGGAGTTTTTTTCTGGCCCGTTGGTCTGCATCTCACCCCGGCCGAGTTTGACAAAAGCACCCAGGTCGATCCGGCGGGCCACTTCCGCCAACTGAGACTCGTTTACAAGGCCCGCTCGCATCCGGGAAAGCTCGCCCTCCCTGACATCCGGGTATTTGTGTATCAGGATGTGACCTACGGAAAGGTTGAGGACGGCATCTCCGAGGAACTCGAGCCGCTCGTTGTTCCTCAGGTTCCCGTCGGGCTGTTCGTTGACATAAGAGCTATGCCGCAGGGCTTCTTCCATCAGCTCGATGTTGTTGAACCGGTATTGGAGGCTGCGGGACAATTTTTCGGAATCCGTGCTCATCGGAATTTTCCTTGCTGAAGACGAGGCGAGAATTTCTGCCGCTTGTGCGCAACCCCTGCAAGCCGTTTCACCGCTGCAGAGATGACCACCGGCACTTCAAACGGGAGTGGCGGTCGTCCGGACGTTCAACCGTTCCAGCAGTTTTTCATAGAGCCGGTAGGGGACGTGAAAGTTTCCGGTGCCGATACCCATCTGAACCTGCGGTATGAGGCCGCCGTGGAAATCCGTGCCCCCCGTCATCAGCAGGTGATGTTTGTGGGCAAGACGTTCATATTGCGCAATGAATTCCACCGGATGTTCAGGATAGTAGACTTCGATTCCCTGCATTCCCATTTCACCAAGCTCCCGGACCAGCCCTTCCAGCCGGTCGTGGTCGGGAAGATCCAACAGGTAGGGGTGTGCCAGAACCGGCACTCCTCCGGCGCCGAGAATCATCTCAATCGCCTTGCGGCAGGAAATCCGGTATTTCTCCACATAGGCCGGTTTCCCGTGGCTCAGATAATGATCGAACGCGTCGTTGATGTTGCGGACATACCCCTTGTTCACCATTACCCGGGCAATGTGGGGCCGGCCTATCTGGCCATCCCCGACCACCTGTTGGACTTCTTCCAATGCAACGGGCAGGCCCAGTTGCCGCAGCCGGGCCAATATTCCCGGGTTCCGGTTTTTTCTGGCCTGCTGTAGAATGGCAAGCGTCTGATTTAGCTCTACATTGTCAAGATCAAGTCCGTAGCCCAGAATGTGCAGGCTGCTGGTGAAAGAAGTTGCCGAAGGAGGGGGGGAGGCGCTGATTTCGACGCCGGTGAGAAATCCCATGGAAGGGGGAATCCCGAGTTGCTGCGCTTCTTTGGAACCTTCCAGGGTATCGTGGTCTGTGATGGCGATCGCACCGAGCTTCAATTTTCGGGCCGTCGATATGACGTCAGCTGGAGAGAAAGTCCCGTCTGAGGCGTTGGTGTGGATGTGCAGGTCGATCTTTACACGGTCCTTACAATCCAAGAGCTTTCTCTAAAGCCTCCTCTTTCGATTTGCACTCAATACATTGCGAGGTGACCGGCCTGGCTTTCAGACGCTTTACGGTGATTTCCTCCCCGCAGGTTTCGCAAATTCCGAAAGTTCCGTTTTCGATACGCTCCAAGGCTTTCTTGATCTTTTTTATCAGCTTATGTTCACGGTCTCTGATGCGGAGCATAAAATTCCGGTCCGACTCCAACGCGGCCCGGTCGGTGGGATCCGGGAAGTTTTCGTTGGGGGTGGTCATACCGGATACCGTATCACCGGCCTGACTCAGCAGCTCTTCGAGTCTCTTTGACAGGAGTTTTTTGAAGTCGTCGATGTCTTTCTTTTTCATGGTGTTGCCCTTCAGTCGATGAAATCAAGATCCTCTATTGAAAAGACTAATTTTTACCACAGCATCTCATGGCTGTAAAGTGTAAATTTGAAAGGCGGGTGTTTGCCGCTTGGCTCTAACCGCCGGGCTTTTTCGGTTGTATTGACAATCGTCCAATGTAATACTGGCCGGTAAAGGCCGGCGGCCCCGCAACCCGGTGCTGTCGCGCCATGAGATCGGTATGGTCAGCAGGCAACAACGCGGGCAACTGAAATCAGCAAGGAGGGAGGGCAGATGGCGTACCAGCAGATACAGTTCGAAACGGAAGGGTCCATCGGCACGTTGACCTTGAACAATCCGTCCCGGATCAACGCGCTGTCGACGGTCATGATCAGCGAAATCACAGCCGTGCTCACATCGGTTGCGACCGACGAATCGATTGCGGTCATCATCGTAAAAGCAGCCGGGAAGCACTTCTGTGCCGGTCACGATCTGGCGGAAATGACTGGAAGAAGCGTTAAGGCCAACAAACACATCTTTGACCAGTGTACGAATATGATGCGCCTGCTGCACCAACTTCCCCAGCCGGTCATCACCCAGGTGCAGGGAATTGCAACGGCAGCCGGGTGCCAGCTGGTAGCCTGGAGCGATCTGGCTGTTGCCGAAGAAGGGGCGCGGTTTTCCACACCGGGCGTGCGAATCGGGCTGTTCTGCACCACTCCCGGCGCGGCTCTTTCTCGGGCCATCGGGCGCAAGGCCGCCCTGGAGATGCTGCTTACCGGTCGATACGTATCCGCCCGGGAAGCGCAGCAGTTGGGTTTGATCAACCGGGTGGTTCCCCTGCCAGATCTGGATGGGGAAGTGTACCGCCTGGCATCGGATATCGCCCAAGCCAGTCGATACGTTCTTGCCCTGGGCAAACAGGGATTCTATGCCCAGGTGGATCAAACCGACAGAGCCGCTTTCGATTACGCCACCAACATGATTGCCCTGAACCTGGGAGCCGAGGACGCCCAGATCGGTATCCGGTCCTTTCTGGAAAAGAAGGACCCGGCATGGGTGAATCGATAAACAACCCGGGGGAAGGGCTGCCGGTGAGAGGACCCGGGAAGGTCCAGCACAGACCCATACCCCGGCCATTGCTGCAAACGGCTACCCAACGGGTTTGTTGAACCCGGCGATGTATTGCTGCCACTCTATCGGCAGCAGCTGCTTTTTTTTATTGTTGCAGTCTTTGCAAGCCGGCACCACATTTCCCTTTGTGCTGCGCCCCCCTCGGGAAATGGGCACGATATGATCCATGGACAGCTGTCGCGGAGCGGTCTTTCGCCCGCAGTAGTGGCAGGTCCCCTTGGCCAGGCGTCGTTTCCACCACTGGGTCTCTCTTAGCTCACGGGCCTTGCGGCGCTCTTTTTCCTGGGAGGCATTGTCCAGGTCGTATGCAAACGGCTTGATCTCCGTCATAGAGCCCCCGTATCTTCTCGTTTCATGCTGTGTTGATGGCTCCCGGGAAAACAGTGCGGCAACCCGCGCTGCGATGCCGCTCAGTTTGCAATTTTGCGGCGGTGTCGCTCAATCGCCTTTATTGCAAATGGATAGAGATTTGCGGCAATGACCGCATATCCTTCCGCCGTGGGGTGTATCCCGTCTGCCTGGTTCAAGCGGGGGCTGCCGGCAACCCCTTCCAGAAAAAACGGGACCCGTATCACGTCATAGCCCCTAGCCGCTTCATCGTAAGCCTTCTCGAAAGCATCGGTATACTGCGGTCCGAGATTCGCCAGCATCTTCATGCCCGCCAGCACCACTACGACATCCCGGGCAGTTAGTTGCTGCAGCATCTCGGAGATGTTCTCGCGCATCAGCCGCGGATCGATGCCCCGCAAGCCGTCGTTGGCACCGGTTTCGAGAATGACGATGTCCGGCTCCAGTTTCAAAACCCACCGGAGTCGGCTGCGGGCCCCACTGCTCGTTTCACCGCTGATGCCGGCGTTGACCACCTTGTAGGCATATCCGCCGGAGCGCAACAATTTTTCCAGCCGCGCCGGATAGGCGTTCTCCTCCGAAACGCCCAGCCCTTCTGTCAGGCTGTCGCCCATAGCCACGATGACTCCCTCCGGAAGTTCCGCTTCCGCACCGACGAGCCCGCCCGGCTTGCCGGCCAGCATAGCGACGGCCAGACAAATCGCCGCAAATGCGATTCTTTGATTTTTCCGTTGAACTATCCGATTCAACACCACGGATCTCCCAATGGATAAATGCCCCCGACCCGGGGCTTGCTGCAGCCTCCGGGCGGCCTACTCCGCGTTTTGCTCCCGAAGAAAACGAACCGGTTTTTTCCGAAGGATCGGAAGCGACGGCAGCAAGCCGAAGCCGACGACCAGCAAGCCGGTCGCCAGCAACATCACCAGGCTTTCCCGCACAAACGGGCGATATGCGATATCCAAAACCCGCACCGTTATGATCCAGCTGGCTGTCTGTGACATTACCAGGGCCAGCAGTGCACTGACAAGGCCGAGAAACAGATTTTCCAAGACAAAGACATGAAAGATGAAACGGTTTTTCGCACCGAGGATTCGATAGTACACCGCCTCCCGGATACGGGCGAGCCGCGTTGCGAAAATCGAACTGATAAGGATCAGCAGTCCGGCCAAAATGCTGAAGGCCGTAAAAAACCGGATAACGGTTGTGAACTTGCGAAGGGTTTGGGCAAACACGGCAATGGTTTGGGTCAGGTCGATCACACTCACGTTGGGAAACTTCCCGACGATGGCGTTCTGCAGGGCCGCAACCCGGCTTTTGTCCACATTGACGGCCGTAAATGTTGTCTGCGGCGCATCTTTGAGAATCTTTTCCTGAAATACAAAATAGAAAAACGGCTTTAAGGATTCGCGCGTTCGGCTGCGGATGCTCGAAATACGCGCGACCAGCGGAACACCTTGAATGCGGAAGCTGATTCGGTCGCCGATTGTCAGCGCTCGCATTTCCAGCACCGTGTCGAGAATCGATACCTGGGGCTCCGTCCAATCGTCGTGGAAAAGGCTGCCGCCTTCCAGCAGCACCTCGTCTTCCAGCAATTCCTCTCGATAGGTCAGATTGAAGGTTCGGGCGAGATTATCCCGGCGCCTGCGGCGCTCTTGCTCGCGATCGATTGCCTCTCCGTTGATCGCGATCAGGCGTGCACGGATGATGGGATAATAGCGCGTGTCGATCTGCAACTGCCGCTTGAATTCCTCCAGCTGTTCGGGTTGAATGTCGAGGAAAAACAAGTTGGGGGCATCCGGCGGATAGGACCGCACAAAGGTCGCGTCCAGGTTCTGCTCCACCAGAAAGATCGAGAAAATCGCGGTCACCGCAGCCGTCAAGGTAATGATGACCGAACGCGTGGCGTTTCGCGGGCGAAACAGTCCTCTCAGCGCCTGCCGGGTGATCAGCGGATCGATTCGCATCCGTTTCAGAACCAGCATACACAGCTGCGCCGCCGCCGTGGTAACCAAAATGAAGGCCAGAACGCCTCCTGCGATATAGGCCCCGGTGCGCGGGTCTTCCATCGGCCAGATGATCATAACGGCAAAGAACACGATGATGGCCAGCACCGTCGCCACATACGGCAGACCGACCCGCAGGCGTGCCGAATCCTTTCGAAAGATGCTCGCCGGCTTGATATCCCTCAGCCGCAGCAAGGGCAGCAGGGCAAAAAAAGTCACTACCACAATACCCAGCAGCGAGCCTTCAAGGGCCCCGAACCATGAAATCCGCCACTGTGCGACACCGGGTATCATTTCGGACAGGAACAGCGCCAGCACATTCTGAACGACAACGCCCGCCACCAGACCGATCACCGTTCCGACCAGGCCGAGCAGCAGCAGCACCAGTGCGTAGTGAACGGCGATAAAGCGACCGGTGGCCCCGACGGTTTTCATAATGGCAATGGTTTTTTCCTTCTCTTTCAGATAGGAGGTAAGGGAACTGTATATGCCGATGCCGGCCAGCAGAAGGGTGAAAATCCCGTTGAACGTCAGGAAAAAAAGAAACCGATCGAAAAAACGCTGGATACCCGATTGGGCGGTGCGATACGTGTCGACCCTTTCAACGGCACTGTCGGCGTAACCTTTCAGCTCACCGGCAACGCGGTTGACCGCGTCCGGGTCGTGGACTTTCAGCAGCAGAACGTAGCGAATGCGGCTGCCTTTGCCGAGCAACTCCAGGCGCTCCAGGTCTTCTGCCGAAACCATCACCCGCGGACCGAAGGAAAATATGGTCACCGGCCGGTCCGGCTCCTTCAGCAGTGCATCGGCTACCGTAAGATCGGCCATGCCGATCCGGAGCCGGTCCCCGGGACGGATCTGCAGCCGGTCGAGCAGTGCCGGTTCAACGAGCACTCGTCCCTTGTCGAGCACATCGGCGAGCCGACGCCCCGATGCAAGCTCGGCATTTCCGTAGAACGGATATGCGCTTCCCACCACTTTGATCCGGCAAAGCAGCGACCGCTCGCCGCGCTCGGTGCGCACGACCGAGTAAAACTCATAATAACGGACGCTTTCCACCCGTCCCGCTTGCCGCAGCCTTTCGACGGCATCGAGCAGGGGCGCGGAAAAATCCTGCCGCGAACGGATGATGACGTCGCCGGCATGCAGGGCTTTGGCATCACGCAGCACCGCCTGGTTTACCGCGTCGGCAAAGCTGCCGATGGCCACCAACGATACCAGCGCCAGCACGACACAGCCAACGAAAATGGCTGCCTGGCTGCGGGTGGCGATGATGTCCCGCAGGATGAATCTAACGTGGAACATGGCGTTGATCTTTGTCTCTGACGCCGTTGATGCGACCGTCTTCCAACAGAACGATCCGGTCGGCGCGGGCGGCGATCTCCTGATTGTGAGTGACCAGGATCATGGTGCTGCCCTGTTCGCGATGAAATTCCGTCAGCAGCTCGAGAATGGCGCTTCCGTTTTGAGAATCGAGATTGCCGGTGGGCTCATCCGCAAAAATGATACGGGGATGATTAATCAAAGCCCGGCAGATCGCCACCCGCTGCATTTCACCTCCGGAGAGCTGATGGGGAAAATTTTCGACGCGGTGGGAAAGACCGACCCGCTGCAGCAAATCAAGCGCTTTTTGCTTCGCCTGCCGGTCGCGGCGGAGCTCGGCCGGAAACATCACGTTCTCCAGGGCGGACAGCGACGGGACGAGATGGAAGGACTGAAATACAAAGCCAAACAGCTGGTTTCGCATGGAAGCGAGATCATCTTCGGCAACGTCGGTAATGTCCTCCCCGTCAACGACGATCCTGCCTTCAGTCGGCTTGTCCAGTCCGGAAAGAAGACTGAGCAGGGTGGTCTTTCCGCTGCCGCTGCTCCCCTCGATGACCAGAAATTCCCCTAACCGGACTTTTAAGGAAATGTCGGCAAGTACCGGTATTTCTCGATCGCTGATACGGTAGGTTTTCGATAACCCCTTTGCCTCGACAATGTTCACTGAGATGCCCCACCTTCCGAATGACAGCTGCCGTTTTGATCGCCCGCGGCGGCAGCGCTAAAACCCACAGATGATAATAATCACATGGGATCATGTGAGCAACCTGGCTCTATGTTGGAGGCGAAAACCGGGTCGGGGAAAGGGTTCGCAGCAGCCGGGATCAGCCCGGCCGATTGGTGCCAGAACGTTTGCGATAAACGGAGGCCCGCGGGGCTTACTGTTTCTTTTTTTCTTTCAAGGCTGCCTGCAGCTTCTCGCCCAGTGAGCCGAGAGAGGCTTGGGAACCGCCGCTGTATTTCTGCCAGTCATCGGCGCTGCCGGCATCTCCCGGACTGAGCGTGATTTTTCGATCCGCCATATTGATTTCGTCAATCACCACCGGCAGCCGATCCCCCGCCTTGCATTTTTCGAGAGCGGAAGGAACTGCCGCCTGGCTGATTTTCGATCTCGGCATCAGCCCGGTGACTCCCGGGCGCAGGTTGACGAAATAACCAAATTTTTCCTTTTTCTCCAGCGTACCGTCCAGGCGCTGGCCCACGCGGTAATGAACGGGCACATCGATCCAGGGATCCCCTTCCGCATCGCGGATGCTCAGCGACACCCTGCGCTGCTCCAAATCGATCTCCTTGATCATCACCTCCACCGCGTCGCCCGGTTTTACAACATCCTCCGGCTTGACCACTCTTCGCAGGTAGCTCATCTCGCTGATATGCACCAGGCCTTCTACACCCGGGGTGATTTCAACAAATGCGCCGAATTTCGCACAACGGGTGACGTTGCCCCTCACCTTTTCGCCGGATGATAACCGATCGGCCAGATCCGTCCACGGATCCCCTTGGAGGGCTTTGGCGGAGAGGGCGATTTTGCGACCGGCCGGGGTTTCGCCTTCGGTAATGTCAATCACCTGCACCTGCAGCTTATCTCCGGCCCGGACCGCTTCTTCGGGCCGGTTCAGCCGTTTCCAGCTCAACTCGGAAATGTGCACCATTCCTTCGACCCCCGGAATCAGCTCCACGAAAACACCGTAGGGCATCAGCCGGGTGACGCTGCCCGACAGGTTGTCGCCGACGGACAGGTTGTCAAAGAAATCCCTTGCGGCTTCTTTTTGCTCCTTTTCAAGGATTCGCCGCCGGGACAAAACGATGTTTTTGCCTCCCCCTTCCAGCCGGGTGATCAGAAAATGGTGGGTTTTACCCACATATTCCTCTGTATTTTCAACATATTTGATGTCGATCTGGCTCACCGGGCAAAACGCCAGGCGCTGCAGCACCTGCACCCGGACTCCCCCCTTGCAGGTTTCAACCACCTTGCCCTCGATCGGCAACTGACTTTCATACGCCTCTTGGAGCAGATGCCTGCCCCCTGCCCCGCTGAGCGCCCGGGAAAGACGGATTTCGCCCTCGTCGGCCGCCACCACGAAAAGCTCCGTTCTCATCGAGTAGTTCTTTGAGGTCGACCACTCCGTCAATCTTCGTACCGGTGTCCACAAATAGTTCATCTTTGCCAATATCGATGACTTTTCCCTTGATTTTTTCGCCTATCCGAATATTCTCTCCGGATTGGACACTGTATCGATCAATGAGATCTGCAAAGTCCTCATCCGGAGTTGCGTTGCCGTCAGATTTTTCTTCCATGATATAGTTGTCCCTGGTAAAGGCTGTTTTCAGATCTACCTGATTGCCGATGACCGCCGACAGCAGTCCTGCCGATCTGATTCTCAGACTATTTCGAAAACTCGATATGTGAAGGTTCAAGGGGGTAGCTGCGCATGATTTCCTTTGAACCATCTCGAATCTCTGGCCATTGAACAAGACAATAAAGCACTTGGAGATAATAATGTCAAAAGAACTCAGTTATGCGAATTGGAAAAATGAATATCAATCAGTTTTGAGCTGTTTTTCGGATAAGACCATCATGCTTGCTTACTCCGGCGGTAAAGACTCTTCGGCGGCTTTGAACCTGATGAAGCAGGCCCAACAAGAATTTGGTTTCCACATGGAGGTTCACGGGGTCGTTTTCCCGAATCATGTCCTCACCGGAGATGAGCAAGGACGATTGAAGCAGTACTGGCGGAAAAAGGAAATTGAGATCCATTGGCATGAATCTTCGATCGTCGAACAAGAATTGGCAAACGCCGTTACCAACGGGGAAATCCCCTGTCGCGTCTGCAACAAAGCAAAGAAAAAGGTGTTGATCAATTACTTTAAGGAAACGCATTCAAATTTCGAGTCGATCGTACTCGTCATGAGCTATTCCCTGTGGGATCTGGTCAGTGCAACAATAGAACACATCCTGGGCTCCATTTATTCTGCCGATGGCCTCAACAATGCCGACACGCGGCTCCGCTTGAAAAACAGGTTCAATGAGACCTCCCAGCGGTTTTATTCTCTGCTCACCCTGAAGGATGGATTAACGATATTCAAACCGTTGATCAACTATAATGACCAGCACATTCTCGATTATCTCTCCACCCATCAAATTCCTATCGTCGCCAATTCATGCCAGTACAAAGAATATCGGCCGAAAAGATGGTTCGCAAACTACTATCATAATGCCGGTTTGCAATTCGATATCGAAAATGTCCGCACCTTCGCACGAAACGCCTTGGCGGTACCCGACATTTCTTTCTACGAAAATATTGAGGCCGGCAATTACTTTAGAAACATTATTTGATCTTTATTGCTTCGAGACGAGGCATACTTTCGAAAGGGCCACCATACTCCATGGATCAAAAGCGCTGCTGCTACATAATGGAAAGCGAAGACGAATCTATGCGCCTGGACCTGAAAACCGATCCAGCGACAATAAAAAGACTGGCGCGTTGGGCAGGTTTGAAGTCCGGTATGCGCGTAGCTGATTTGGGATGCGGTCCTGGTAAGACATCCTTCTATCTGAATGAAATTGCCCAGCCGAACGGTTCAACAGTCGGGGTCGATATTTCGAAACAGAGGGTGGATTATGCCACGTCTCACTACCAGTGCGATGGACTGAGATTTGTAGAGGGAGACATTCGAAAACCGTTGAATTCGCTGGGCACTTTCGATTTCATCTGGATTCGCTTTGTTCTCGAGCACTACAAATCCAGCTCCTTCGAAATCGTTGAGAACTCCATTTCTCTTCTAAGCTCTGGCGGAATCGCATGTCTCATCGATCTGGACCACAACTGCCTGAATCACTATGGGCTCCCGGCTCGTTTGGAGAAAGCTCTGTTTGGAATAATGAATGACCTACGAACACACTCGGATTTTGATCCGTATTCAGGACGGAAACTTTTCTCTTTCCTTCATGACCTGAATTTTGTCGACATAGACGTTACACTTGAGCCACATCATCTAATCTTCGGTGAACTTTCCGATGTTGATGCATATAACTGGGGTAAAAAATTGGAAATCGCGGGCAAACAATCAGGTTATTCTTTTGAAGAATACGAGGCTGGCTACGATGGTTTTTTGGCAGAG
>Ga0111147_1056_pt1 | contig 22185 bp, 16 predicted proteins | sample DeeMarSeWOR28_12_FD_80394 | JGI IMG/M metagenome (GOLD analysis project Ga0111147, IMG submission 80394) | Deltaproteobacteria bacterium SG8_13
CTTTCTGCAGCGCCTCTTTATGATGGATGTGCTTTCCTGCTTAGCAAAATCAGCGCAAGCCGGTATTGCCACACAGGCTGCTGGTGCGGCCGGCATCCGGAAGGCACGCGGCATGCCTTGAGCCATCGTTACAGGCGTGGTTTCAGCAGGCGGCGCCGCAGTAGGGGCAGAAAGAAAACTCTTGCTTCAGTGACCGGCCGCACGCCAGGCAGCGGGCTTGCGGCGACGCTTTCCCGGACGCATATTTGTTGTCGGCTATGGACCCTGCGTGGGAGCAGCTGTCGCATAGTATAAACGGTTCGCCGGTTTTCACCTTCAGCAGGGGGATGAAAAACAGGCTCAGGTAATGATCGATTCGCCTTCGGTAAGCCTGAAACTGGCCGCAGGCCGGGCAGCGTCGTGCCGTGCCCTCCAGTTTTCTGGTTCTGGGTTGAATGCCTGCAATCAGAAACATAACCCCGGTCCACCTTTTGCTGCCACCGGGTCGCGGTGCTTGAGAATCCCATCTGAATTCTGTAATATGGAACAAATCGGCAACCGCCGTCAACGGATTTGAAAGGGGCCGGCATGATCATCGACTTTCACACCCATATATTCCCTGCCGAAATTTGCCAGCGGAGGGAAGAATTTTTTACTGCCGAACCGGAATTTGAGCTGTTGTATCGCTCGCCTAAATCCAGACTGATCGGTGATGCAGAGATGGTAGCTGCGATGGACAAAGAGGGCATCGACAAATCGGTAGTGTTCGGCTTTCCCTGGCAGTCGCCGGACACCTGTCGAAAGCACAATGATTACGTGCTGGAATCGGTGATGCGATATCCGGATCGACTCATAGGGTTCGGATGCATCAATCCGCTTTCACCCGGTGCCGGGGACGAAGCGCGGCGCTGTCTCGACAGCGGTATGGCCGGCATCGGAGAGCTGGCCTTTTACCGCTCAGGGCTCGATGACCGGGCGTTGGACAGTCTGGAGCCGATTATGCAGCTTTGTCGGCAGCGAAACCTGCCGGTGATGATCCACGTAAACGAGCCACTCGGACACGAGTATCCGGGAAAAAGCCCCAACTCCCTCGGCCAGATCTACGCGCTGGCCAAACGCTTTGTGCGCAATACGCTCGTGCTGGCACACTGGGGCGGCGGGATCTTTCTATACATGCTGCTGAAAAAGGAAGTGAAGGAAACGCTGGCGAACGTCTTTTACGATACGGCTGCCTCGCCGTTCGTGTATTATTTCGATATTTTTCCGTTGGCCGTCCGGCTGGCCGGCATCGAAAAGGTGCTTTTCGGCAGCGACTATCCCCTGATTTCTCCCTCCACCTATTTCAGCGAACTGCACCGAACTGGATTGACCCGTGATCAACGGCGGCGGATTCAGGGGCTCAACGCAAAGAAACTGCTGGGTCTGTAAAATCGGTATCGGCAGATCGTGCCCCCTGCATCCCTCAGGTGAAACCAAGGCGCTGCAACCGTTGCAAAATCGGCGCTGCCGTCGTTCGGTGGCCTGGCGGAATCATCAGAATCTTCAGGGAACGGTTGCGCACGAGGTTGCCGGCATTGCACTCGAGCCGACCCTGCCGATAAGCACGCATGTGCTCTAGTTTCGACAGATACAAGAGGATGTCGGTAAAATTGCCCGTACAGCCACCGCGGTCCAGGTGTTCGATCACTTGGAGAAATATGCTGTTAACCGTCAGCGAAAACTCGTCAACGTCGGCATAACCGGTTTTCTCGCAGCTGCTGCGTGAAATCAGGCAGCGGCAGGCAAAGGGTCGGAGAGGGTATATCGGGCAGTTCCGATTTTCCAGCAACGGGCAGGGCCCCCAGTCGGGGTCACACGATTCTTCCGGCAGGGCTTCTCCGCGCGCGCATCGCTCCGCCATCTCATTGGTGGTGATACGGGGCTGATATCTTTCCAGTGACGTATTGCTTTGGACACGCCGCAGCAGGCGATTTTTGTCGGCCGGGTCGAGACTGTCGAGAAGGCTGGTTGCTTCGAGGCTGGTGAGCGTTACGTTACGTGTGCAGCACCGGCAGCAGTGCTGCCGGCAGGCCAGGTCCAACGAATCCGTATAAGAGGCATAGATGTCATACAGCTGATGCAGTATCTGCAGTTTGCGCTGAAATGTCATCGATGACCTTCCCCCCGATTGACTTTCCCGTTATTTGATGTACTTTTGCCATTCGAACCACGCGATCAAGGTGCAGCAGCACGCAGGGGGTCCCATGTCCATTGCGGTGGTAACCATCATCCTGTTTCTGGCATTGACTTTGCTGATCACCGAGAAGGTGCCGGTGGACCTGACGGCCATTGGTTTGATGGTGGCTCTGGCCGCAACCGGGATTCTCACCCCGGCGGAAGCAGTGGCAGGTTTCGCCAGCCCGGCGGTGCTTACGGTGGCCGCCATGTTTCTCATCAGCCGGGGAATGATCCGCACCGGCGCGGTGGGTTTCATCGCACAGCGGGTCATCGATCTTTCCCGTGGAAACACCGGCCTGGCCATGCTCATGGTCCTGCTGATCGTAGCGCTTTCTTCGGCATTTATCAATAATACGCCGGTCGTGGTCCTGTTTATACCGATCGTGCTGAGCCTGAGTTGTGAACTGGGGTTCAGCCCCTCGAAATTCCTGATACCGATCTCCTATGCTTCCATACTGGCCGGCACCAGCACCCTGATTGGCACCTCCACGAACATCATCGTCAGTGACCTGAGCGCCCGCCGCGGCTTTGGTCCGCTGGGCATGTTCGAACTGACCGTTGTGGGCGTGCCGATTGCGGTGGCGGGAATCGGATTCCTGCTGTACGCCGCTCCGCGACTGATGCCCAGCCATCGCATGCCCGTATGTGAGATGAAAAACGGACGAAGCAAACGGTATCTGGCGGAACTGTCGGTACCGAAAGGAAGCCCACTGGTCGGTTTGGGTGCCGGCCGGGCGTTTGCAAAACAGCATCCCGGCATCGAAGTCCTGGAACTGATTCGTTACTCGCACATCTTCTATCCGGACCGTGATGCGGTAACGATTGCACCGGATGACTTGTTGCTGATCAAGGGATCGGCGGCCGATCTGGTCGAAATACTACACAGCGACAGCATCGAGCTGCCGATGGCCGCGAGCGGCTTCGATTTTGAAGCCGGAGAGAACAACTCCATCGTCTTGGAGTTGATCATTCCCCCGCAGTCGTCGCTGGTCGGATCCCGGCTGCAGGAAAGCCGTCTATACCGGGATGAAAACGTTCACATCATCGCCATCCAGCGCAGCGGACTGCACTACACCGAGCAGAAATTGCAGGATGTCCGGTTGAAAAACGGCGACATTCTGCTGATTTGGTGTCCGGAAAGCCACCTCGAACAGCTGCGTGCAGAGACCGACCTGATCATTGTCGAAGACGTCCACCATGAACTGGTGCACAAACACAAGGCGCGCATGGCTTTTGGCATATTCAGCGCCATGATCCTGACCGCCAGTACCGGATTGGCCGACATCATGCTGTGTGCGATGGCCGCGGTGCTGCTGATGCTGCTGACCGGCTGTCTGCAGCTGCGAGATGCCTACCGCGGTATTCAGGGAAACGTGCTGCTGCTGATCGTCGGGACCTTTGCCCTCGGTGCAGCCATGGAAAAGACCGGTGCGTCGACTTATTATGCCGGGTTATTCATCGATCTGCTGTCCGGCAGCAGCCCGGTGGTGGTCCTGGTCGGGATCATGCTGCTCACCAGCCTCAGCACCCAGCTGCTGAGCAACAATGCCACTGCCATATTGATCCTGCCCATTGCGATCTCCGCAGCCATGGAGCTGGGAGTCAACCCGAAAGCGTTCATCGTTGCCGTATGCCTGGGGGCTAGCGCCTGTTTTGCTACTCCCATCGGGTATCAAACCAACCTGCTGGTTTACGGTCCCGGCGGTTATCGTTTCGGCGACTTCCTGAAACTGGGCATTCCGCTCAACCTGATAGTGCTGCTGCTCGGCAGCCTGCTCATACCGGTATTCTGGCCGCTGTAGTTCAAGACTTACAGCCGCATGGGTGGGTGCCGGCGCTTGCCGTGTCAAAGCGTTGCGGTCGCGGCCGAAAATCCCGCGGGCATCACGGTTGTCCGCATTTCCGGGTTATTGATCTGATGTAATGGTGGATGGATCTGCTTTGGCGTCTGTCGGATTCCGGTCGCCGGAAATGGCGGCATGGAACTCGCGGCTGTCAACATCAACGCCAGCAGCTTTGGCTTTGCGCTGCTGTCTTTTATGGACCAGTTTTTCCTTGGACCTGGCGATCTTGGCCTTGATTTCCTCCTGGTACCTGCTGGTGATCGAAAAAGCGATATAATATCCGATCACCGCCAGCGGCAGGCCGATTACCATACCGCCCACCATCATGGCCCATACAATCTCCGGGGTCTTCAGGATCAAATCGTGAATGGCAGACAGGCTGTTGATTTCTTTGAGGGCAAACGCTTTTTTGAGGCCCATCATGCGGGCGCCGACCAAATAAGTGATGCTGTAGATGATTGGCGCAGTCACCGCATTGGTGATCCAGACGGAAATGGCGGCCGATATCTTGTTCCATTTGAACAGCGCTGCAACGGCCACGGCCACGATCGTGTGCAGTCCCATAAAAGGTGTCATCCCGACCAGCAGGCCCAGCGCAAAACCGAGTGAAATCTCCCGGGGATGTCCACGGATCTTGAGGAACCGTTCATAGGCTTTTCGCACGGAAGCCAACAGGGTGCGGCTTTTGGGGGTGGAACGCTTTTTGGTTGTTGAACGGTTCATGCGACGGTCTCTGATTTGCATATTGGGGATGGGCGATCTCCCAATCGGTCAACGTTACCGATATGAACTGTCCGGCTCAATATCAGAATTGTACTGAAATTGGAATACAGGAATAGCCTTTTTCAACGGTCAGCGGTCGCCGCAAGCGGCGCAGCCGGAAAGAGACCAGTTCAATGGGTGACCCAGGAAAGCAGAAGCGGCGCAGCGGAGCGGTTGAATCGAAGGCGGCCATGTTAGGGTTCAGGGGTTATTTTGACGTGGGAACGGTTGCCGGCCGGGGGCGGGTTGCCAGCTTGACTTTCTGCAGCACATTACGGGCGACTTCACGGATGCGTTGATCCGGGTCGTTGACGTAGGATGCAAGTGTTTTCACTGCCTGGGCCTGGGGGATCTGCCCGAGGGCGAAGGCGGCCGTAGCCCTGACTCGCGGGCTGTATAACGGGCGGCGCAGCACCAGGCTCTTTTTTCCCATAACCATTGTCAGCGGCTCGATGCACTCCGGTTTGGCGATGGATCCAAGTGCGCGACAGCAGGCCAGTCGCAGCTCTTCCTCCCGGGTGGTTTTCAGTAGTTCCGACAGGGTGACAAGCGCTTCGGGCGGTTTAAGTTTTTCCAGGGAATTGACTGCAGCCACCGCAATCTCGCCTTTTGCCGATCGGGCGTTTTCCAGCAGCATATCCACCGTTCGGTCGTCTTTCAATCTCTCGGCGAGCTGGAATGCAGCCAGGCGAACCTGCTTGCTCTCGTCCCGCAGGGCATGCAGCAGTTCGGTGAATACATCGCCGGTGACGCTGTCGATGACATTCAGCACCCGCACGCGTTCTTCGGGTGTAATTTCCAGCACCAGCAAGCGCTTGAGGCGGCCGATGGCCTGCGGGCCCTGCTTTGAAAGAAGCGCTGCAGCTGCCTGCCGGGCGCGGTAATCGTCCTCCTGCTTGACGATGTTGATCAACAGCGGTGTGGCAGCCGGTCCCAGGCTCTCGAGAAGTTGAACGGCATTTCGCAGCCGGGAGCTGTCACCGGATTTCAGGTCGGCAATCAGCAGGTTCTGAGTCGCCGGATTCAAGCGGATGTCCAGGCTTTTGCTCAATCGCTGGGCGTTGGGGTCGTTTTGTTCGCTGAGTTGATTCAGCCGTTTTTGCAGCTGGGTGATGAGCCGCGCTGCCGGGGGATAATCGCTGAAGCCGATGAGATTGACAAACAAACGGTTCATCAACCCCGCCATTGCCACCATCATCTTCGGATCTTCCTCGCGAACAAACTCTCTGCGTAGAGGATCGGACAGAAACACCGCCAGATCATGTTGAAATGCAGGTTGCAATGTTTCGATCAGGTTGCGGACGATGTCGATCGCTTTCTCACGCAACGGGATATCCCGGTCTGCCATACCGAGGAACAGCTGGGATACGACATGGCGGATTTTCTGGTCTTCTCCGCTGTCGAAGAGGAGGGCCACCAGCTCCTGAAGCCCGTTGAGAAACGCATCGAAACCCTCGTCGGCAATGGGTTCAGTGACCGATTCATCCATAGCCATCGGAATCGGTGTCGGCATGCCCACCACCATCCCCGGATCCCCGCCAGCCTGGGTGTTCTTTTGGGCGACCCGGATTTCGAATACATGCTTGTTGAAAACGATTCCGGTCAATTCCTGCTGGCTGCCAAAATTCTGCCAGTATTTTCCATCCCCGCCTTCCGGTGGCAGATCCTTCAATGCACTGATGAATATCTCCAGCTCCCGGCGGGTAAATCCCTGAACGAAAGCGAGGCTCTTTAGGCCGATGCCTTCCAGAAACTGGGTGAACGCATCGGCGAAGGTTTTGAATTCGGACACATCCACACGCTCGTTGTTGATCAGTAGCGTGCCGGCGGCGTGGGATATCGAAAAAGGATTCTGTTTCTTTAATACGGCGTTAAGGCCGGAAACCAGCTGATCGATTGCAGATGAAACGGCTTTGCTTTGCAGCGGGTAAAGCTTGATGATCTTGGCAGTGCCCAACAGGCCTTTTAAAATCGTCGGGATCAGGGGCAGGTCGCTCTGATTCATTCCCGGCGGCAACGGGACCGCGGAATCTGCGGCGAGTTTTCGCTTGCCGGCGGCTGCTTCCGGCCGGCCGGCCATCGTGTAGCGCACCTGCTTCAGCTCGATGTGTTTGAGTCGGTTTTCGGTACAGAAGCGTTCCCAGTATCGGTCGTCAAACAGCTTCTCCTGTGTTCGACCGAAAGTTTCAACCAAAATCTCGAGTTCTTCGCTGGTAAGGCCCCGATGCAGCGCAATCCCCTTGAGTTCGTACCGGGCCAAAAACTGCAGGAAACTTCCGGCCACCAGTTTAAATTCGGTCACGTCCATCTTCTGACCGTTGACTACCAGGCCCTTTTTGATCTGCATCAGGTTGAGGCACTCGTTTTCGGTCAGGATTTGCTCCAGAGATTGCAGTGACTGGCTGATAACGCCCACGATCGATTTGCTGCCGGGTGGATACAGCTTGATGTTGCGGACTGCCACCATGAAATCTCGAATCACTTTCGGGATAAGCGGGACATCTTCCGGGCGAATGGGTTTATCCGAGCTCAGCCCGTCGTCTTCACTTTCGCCGGTGTAGAAGGCCGCCTCTTCAGCATTAAAATTCTGGCTGTTGCTGGCATCCAGCATATGCTCATACGTGGTGGCCTTTTCCCGGTCGGCGGATCGCTTAAAATGATATGCCAGGGTGGCAGCCGATGGCAGCAGCTGCTGCTGGTAAAGATTCTCCTGATAGGTGCCGATCCGTGCGTGGATCTGTTCTTTGCGCTTGGAGTCGATCCCGCTGTATGCAATATCGAGAATCCGCTTTCCCAGAAACCGGACGACCTCGTCATTGAGGTGAAAGTCCGTGGCCAACAATCCCTCGGCAGCGGCCTTGTCGAGAAATTCGAGCACCCTGGCTTCCATCTGATCGGTGCTGCCGATCAACATGCTCAAGGGGACATCTTCTCCCATGGCCGACACCTGGTCGAGCATCAGTTTGCTTTCTTCATCCAGGGCGGCAATTTTTTCCGTGACGATTTCCTCCAGAGATTTGGGCAGATAGCCCTCCTCCAGGGGCTGGATGACCCACTGTTTGCCGGACAGGGTGATCTTCTGGTCCTGCACCAGCTTGCGCAGGATTTCGGTGAAAAAGAGCGGGTTGCCACTGGTTATGCGAACCAACTCTTCGTCGATGCCTTTGGGAATCAAGATGTTGGGAAACAGATCCTGGATGTGCTTGTTGATGTCGGCGACCGTCAAAGGGGTCAGTTCGAACCGGCGGATCCCGAGATCCTGGTGGTACGCATTGTAATAGTGATCCAGGGGAGGGGCCTGAGCAGTGTCGCCGGCATCCTGGTTCGGTGCGGCGGTGGCGCAGACAAACATGGGGAAATCCCCCCTGAGCATCAACCGTCGCAGCAGCATCAGGGTGGCCTCATCCACGAAGTGCAGGTCGTCGATGAACAGAATCAGCGGGTGGTTGTCGACCAGTTTCGGTAAAAACTTCAGCAGGGTGTTGAAAAGGCCTTCTCTTTGAACCCGGTCATCTTTGCCCTTGAGCAGTTTGCTTTCCACGCCGACCAGCGGAATGATTCGGGATAAATAGACCAGCTCGATGGGGGTCATGCTTTCCAGTATCGGTACCCCCTTATCTTTTCTGCGGTTTAACAGGTCTACTATGAGCTTTTCGGTGATGTAATACGGTCGAAGCATCTCCTGGGGGCTTCCGCTCAGGGTACTTTGCCAGGTCTTGCTGCGGGCCAGGTTCCGGCGGATGGTTTCCAGAAAATCCGTTTTGCCAATGCCCGGCAGCCCGTCCGCAATAAGAAACTGACTTTGTCGCATGCTGAATTTTTTCAGGGCTTCGGCCACCAGGGACAGCTGGCGACCGCGGCCGACAATCTGAACCTCTTTAAGCTGAAAGATCGCGGTTTTGGCGAAAACGTCTGCGGGACGGACTTCTCCCGCATTTACCATTTGGTTGCGGCCGTTTCGTTTGGCCGAATAGAGGGCGGTGTCTGCCTGCTGGACCAGGGCCTTGCCGCTGCGGGCATCTTCCGGGGCGGTGGCTACGCCCAGACTGATGGTCAGGTTCAGTTTTTCGTGGCCGCCTTGTGGCTGAAAGGCATTGCCGTGGATCGTATTGACCAGCGCTTCACCGATTTTCAGCGAAGCGCCTTTGTCCGTATCGCGCAGCAGAATCATGAACTCATCGCCGGCATACCGGATGGGCATACCGGTACTGCCGGCCGCTTTTTTCAGGATGGCAGACAGCCATACCAGTGCATCGTCGCCCGTCTGATGACCGTAGTTGTCGTTGATCTGTTTGAAATGGTCCAGGTCCATCATCAGCAGCGTGAGGGGATTTTGTTCCAGCCCGGACCAGTTGACCTGTGATTGGAGATAGTGGTGAAGGTAGCGGCGATTGTACAGACCGGTCAGTTCGTCCTCGAATATGAGACGGGAGGGATCTTTACCGGTGTGCTGCAGATAGTTGACGAGTTCCTGATGCTGCATTGCCGATTGTACGTCCAGTTGGAAGGTAAACGCCATCCGTTATTTCCAAAATCGCCTTGCAGGTAACTTTACCTGCAAGGCGACCCTGCGACGCCCTATATTTTACTTTAAAACTGCCCAATTTTGCAAGCAAAAGGAGATATGACCCGCAGGAGAGTCGCTGAATACGGTGTTCTCTTGATGGCTGGAAACATCTAGATGGGTGCGGATTCCCCGCAGTCTGCCGCGGAGGCTTTTATGTGACAGCCAGATAGAGCGCGTCGTCGCGAGGGGCCACGGAACCGATGACACTGGCTGCGGAAACGCCGGCTTCCCTCAGCGTTTCAACCAGCTCTGCTGTCTGGGATTCGCTGACCGCCGCCAGCAATCCCCCGCTGGTCTGGGGATCCATGATGATTTCCCGGTGCCAGCCCGGCAGATCACGATCGAACCGCATGCTGGTTTCCACCAGCTGCCGAATCGATCGATTGACTCCGGTGGACATCCCCCGCTTGTACATGGCCAGGGCTTCGTTCATGATCGGCACGCTGTCAATCTCCAGCTGCAGGCACACATCGGAGGCGGTGGCCATCTCGTATGCATGCCCGGCAAGTCCGAATCCGGTAACATCCGTGACGGCGTGAACATCGAAGTGCTGCAGGACCTCGGCTGCGGTTTTGTTCAATTCGGTGATGATCGCCAGACACTCGCTGAGAGCGGCGGCGGAAACCCAATTTTTCAGGTTTGCGTTGAAAATAACCCCACTGCCGATCGGTTTGGTCAGGATCAGCCGATCACCGGGCTGCGCCCCGCTGTTGGTCCAGTATTTTTTCGGATGAACCACACCGGTGACAGCCAGTCCGTATTTGGGCTCATCGTCATCGATGGTGTGACCACCGGCCAGAACCGCTCCGGCTTCCGTGATTTTCGAGAGCCCTCCGGCGATCATCTGGTTCAGGATGTCCTGCTCCAGCTTTTTCGCCGGAAAACCGACCAGGTTCAAACAGGTTACCGGGCGTCCGCCCATGGCGTACACGTCGCTGAGGGCGTTGGCGGCCGCAATCTGACCGAAAACAAACGGCTCATTTACCGGTGGGGTGATGAAATCAGCGGTGGTGATGATCGCAATTTCATCGCTTAACCGGTAGATGCCCGCATCGTCCTGGGTTTCGTAACCGACCAGCAGGTTGGGATCCTGTTTTTTCGGCAGCGAGCGCAGAAGCTTGTCAAGCCCGACCGGGCTGATTTTTGCCGCTCAGCCGCAGGTTTTGGACAGGCTTAGAAGGGTCGGTTTTCGGTATTTTTTCAGCAGATCCATCCATTGTCTCCGTTGGCCCGACGGTCATCCGGCGTTGCGGGAGGGCCGCCCGGCCGATGAATTTATCATTGCTATAGGTCGCATAGAATAAATATATTCATCGGCCTTGTCAATTCTTGCCTGATGCCGGATCGGCAGGTCATTTTGGATGGATCCCCGAGGTTCGAATTCCCTTGACGTAGTAGTCCCGGTCATTGAGGAAACTCAGGAAGATTACGATAAAGGCAAGGGACGCTTCGAACATCAGGGGTTTGTTCTGGTAAAGCTGGTCGAGTTGTTGGTTGCGCAGGTTGCTGGCAGTTTGCCCGAAGTAGGTCGAAAACAATCCGTCCAGCATCTGGTTGGTGTCGGGTTCGGTGACCAGTTCGGTTCGCCCGCCGTAGCAGTATTCCATCGTCTCCAAGAGCAGCTTGCGCTGCTCGGTCAAATCCTTGAGATGGTAACCCAACAGATGGATCAATGTGCGCTGGGCCTCCCGAAGACTGGCGTCGGCCAATGCTTCGAACAGGGTATGGCAGGCCAGATGCTTGCAGGCGTCCTGCATCTGGCGGATCAGCGACAAGATGACGGCATTTTTAAAGAGCTGATACAGGCGCCGGGCCCCGTTCATGATGGCCGAGGTGGGGTGTTCGACGGCGGGGCGGTAACCGGGGTAGTTGTTGACGAACAGTACCTGGAAAATCGCCTGAAAAAAATCGACACCCTCGAGGGGGTCCTGCAGCTCGATGCGCATGTCCAGGGTGTTGTCCAGCCGGTCGGCCAGTTTGATCTGAACCAGGTCCGGCCAAAACTCTGCGCTGCGCAGCAACCGCCCGATGTAGTGATAATAGGTTTCCTGCTCATGGCGGGTCAGGTAACCGAGGCCGTCGATCAGTGCGGCTTCCTCTTTCTCGCTGAGCTTGTCAAGAATGCCGGTCATCTCCTCTTCCATCGACCGCCAGCGCAACTTTTCGAAATCTGACGGTTTGATATCTTCCAGGATGTCGTGAAACAGGGCCATGAGCAGCGATACCAGGTTGAGGTCATCTCGGCTGCGCGCGAACAGGGCTGCAGCGCGCAGTGGATGCAGGACTGCCAAAGGTCCCAAACGCCGACGTTTTCCGCTGTACGCATTGAAAAGGTAATTTAGCGCTTCCATTACAATGCTTTTCTTTTCCCTGTCGAGATGCTCGTCGCCGTCCAGGTGCTTGTCACCGATGATAAACAGCAAAACATTGTATCGACTCAGGGAGGCGGCGCTGAGATTGTAATTGAGTACGGAGGAGAGTTTTAGAAATTCTTTGAAATCATATACCTGCATCAATTGCTCCAGCCGATGGCTGCTTTTGCCGGCTGATGGGGTTGCTGCGGCGTCCGAGATATGGGTCAGCGCATCCGACGCGTCATTGGAGAACTGGGGTTGATTTTTCTACGGCAAGGCTTTCTTCCTTCGCCTGGATTTCTTCGAGTCTCTTTTCGGCATTCTCTGCGCGTTCTTCCAGCCGCTTGGCTTCCTCGTCTGCAGCCAGGGCTTTTTGCTGGGCTTCGGCAGCCTCCTGCTCGAGTTTCAGGCGGGTGGATTTGTTCTTCTGCCAACGGCGAATGGTGTTGCTGGTTTTCGTCTTGAACGCTTCCGATTGTTGAAAGAGCTGATCGGCCAGGGCTTTGAGCTCGATGGCCTTGGCCCTGGCTTGCTCCGCCTGGCGGCGAGCGTCTTTGGCCTCTGCGACAAGTTGCTCTTTTTGCTCCAGCGCGCTTGATTGCTGCTGCCGCTGCCGGATGGAGGCTTCTTCTTCCTTTGTTTTGGGAACATACTTTATTACGTCTCGATCGGTGGCGTTTGGCGGCGGAGGGGTCTCGGTGATGTGCGTTACGCCCTTTTCATCCGTCCAGGTGTAAACCTGACCGGCTGAGCTTCCAAAAGCAGGAAGCAGGCAACACATCATGATGACACAACATCGGAGTGCTCTCATCACCGCTCACTGGGGCAGGGGTTGGAATCTACCGGTCGACCTGACGGCTTGGGTCAGTATATGGGTAAAAAACGGCGCTGTCAAACCCTGCGCGGATGCGGTGTGCAGCGGATGGGCGCTGCATACCGCCGGTCGTATTCTGCCGGGGCCGGCTACATTTTACCGGAACGGAAGATGGAGATGATCAACCATAAACCGAGAATGGTGGCCATTGTGTACCCCACCAGCCCCAGCAGGGCCGTTACCGAAACGACATGGGTGCCGAAAAACTCGATGGAAAACTCCATTACCTTCTGTGAAGAATTGAGAATCAAAGAAGCGGCCACCAGAGACGCCGAAATCACCATGCCGACCGTCAGACGATTGATCCCTTTTTCGAGTTTGGTGTCGAAATGCTGAAAACCGGTATGCCGCAGCTCCAATCGATGCTTGCCGCTGGCTGTCAGGCGGAGCAGGTCGTATACGACCTTGGGCATCATCTTCAGGTATCTGGCCAGACTGCGTGTTTCACGCCCCAGGTTGCGCATCATTTTGTGGGCATCGTAACCGCGCATCAACAGTGCTTTCGCATAGGGGCGTGTGACTTCCAGCAGATTGGCGTCGCTGCCGAGGATTTTCCCCAGGGATTCGGTCTGGATGAAAGTTTTCAACAGCAGCAGGAGGTTGCGTGGCAGGTGGATCTGATATTTCAGCACCAGTCTTATCACCTGATCGTATACATCCCGCACCGAGATCGTTTGCAGTGACCTGCCATAAAACGGCTCACTGATGTCCTTGAGGTCCGCCCGAAAACTGGCGAGATCCATGGTGTCCGGGTCGATCAATCCGGCCTCCTCCAGCGCGTCCATGATCACGTCGTAATCGTGTTCGGCATAACCGAGAAACAGATTGGCAATCAGCAGCATGGTTTCGTCATCCAGATACCCGGTGATGCCGAAGTCCACCAGGCTTACCCGGCCGTCATACATCACGATGACATTTGCCGGATGGGGATCGGCGTGAAACAGGCCGAATTCCATCAACTGCCGGCTGAACGAGTGAAGTCCGATCATGGCCACTTCCTTGGGATCAATGCCGTGAGCCTCGAGTTCTTCCACCCGGTCCATCTTGATCCCTTCGATGTGCTCCATCACCAGTACGGACTTTGAGGTGTGATCCCAGTGGACTTTCGGAATGTAGAGTTCCGCAACATCTTTAAAGTTCTCAGCGAAGCGTTCGATGTTGCCTGCCTCGGTGAGCATGTCCAGTTCCCTGTATATATTGCGCTCGAATTCTTTGACCAGGTTGACCGCTCCGATCACCTTGCCGATTTCAAACGCGTTTTCGATTTTTTCTGCAAAATAGTACATCAGCCGAATGTCTTCGCGGATCTTTTTTGTGATGCCCGGTCGCACCACCTTTACGGCCACGCTTTCACCGGTTTTGAGACGCGCCAGATGGACTTGGGCGACCGAGGCGGCGGCCAGAGAATCGGCTGTAAAGGTGGAGAAGGAATCTTCAAGAGGATGTTTCAAATCTTTTTCAACCACCCGCTTAATCTCGTCAAAATCGACCGGAGGCACGCGATCCTGGAGTTTTTTGAACTCTTCGATGTACTCGGGAGGGAAAAGGTCGGCACGGGTGCTCATCAACTGCCCCAGTTTGATGAAACTGGGTCCCAGCTCTTCCAGCACCTTGCGGATCCGCCGGGGGGACGGGTAGATTGATTTGCCTTTCAGGGCGTCGCTCGGAGCGAGCGGATCGAGAGTGGCTCTGTGGCTCAATATGCGATCCAGCAGGTCGCTGAACCCATGTTTTACCAGTACCCGGGCGATAGCACCGAAGCGTCGGAGCCCTCTTACCCGGCCTGTATGTTTGAACAGAACCATGCCATCGTCCCCTTGTTTCCGCCGGTGTCGGCGTGTCACGACAAGAAGATTGTTGCCGAACCCGTGCCGTATCCGAGCGCTCGGATCACCGAACCGCTTTGTTTGGGCGAAAGGCTACACGGCACCGTGCACGTCGGTTGACGGCGATTCGGCAACCCGCGCCCATTTCCGATGAATTTCCTTCAGCTTTTCTCGGTCACCGATATAGCTTTCCACATAACCGCAATCGACACAGACGTAATTGTCCAACGCCGCAATCGAGGTCATGCTCACCGGAATGGCGTTGCTTCCGAAGGGGCCCTTTTTCAGCGGGATGTCGCTGCCTGAGTAAATCTCCGTAGAATGGCACTTGGGGCAGACACCTGTTTTCACGATGCACCTCCTGTCAAATTTCCACTTCTATGACGAAAAACCGGGACGTGTCAACAATGCTAGACGACGGATTCCCGGCAAGGAAACGGTCACCGCTTCCAGAATACGCCGACCGCATCGGGTGAGCGGGTAAGACCGCCGGCATCCGATGGGCACTTTTCCCGCGAGCCGACGATCAACAGGCCCGGTTGGGAAAGCTGGCGCACGATTTTGTCCAATGCCGCTTGCTGCAAAGATTTCCGGTAGTAAGTGAGCAGATTGTTGCGCAAAAAAATGATGTTGAACATCACCTGCGGTGGTTCGGTGAGAAAGTCGTGCTGCATCCATATGATTCCGCGCTGCAGAGAAGGGCGGATTTGATAGATTTTTTTCTTTTTCAGCGGGAGAAAGTGGGCGGCGATCCATTCTTCCGGCACTTCCCTGAGGCTGCTGGCGCGGTAAACCCCCAAGCGGGCCCGATCGAGGATTTCGCGGTTTGTGTCGGTAGCCACGAGATACAGGTCCGGCAGGGATCTGCAGTTGTGTTTCAACCGTGCCCAAACGATTTGGAAGCTGTATGCTTCTTCTCCGCACGCACAGCCCGCTGACCAGATTGTCAGGCGCTGCGGGTAGCGGGCGGCCATTTCCGGAAGAAGATTTCGCGCCAGGCAGTCCCACAGCGGACGATCCCGGAAAAAGCGGCTGATGGACACCGTCAGCAGTTGCTCGCACATGCGGCGGCTGTGCCGGTCTTTCTCCAAAACGGCCAGATAGTCCGACATGCGGCGACAACCCAACTGCTGCATGTGTCGATAGAGCCTTTTCTTGACACCTTTTCTGACCTTCCGGTAACCGGACCAGGAACGATCGAAATGGTCGAGCAGTTGACGGAAAGAATCGTCGGCCAGCATGGTGAAACCCGTTTCAGCCTGCCTGTTGCAGGCTTCAAAAGAGTCAACAGGCAATATCGCCGTCAGATCGATGCGGCCAACCGGCATCCCTGATCGATGGCCCGCTTTGCATCCAGCTCCACGGCACGATCGGCACCACCGATTACGTGAACCGGTTTACCGCAGCCGGCCAGCTCTTCACTCAGATCCCGAAGGGGCAGCTGTCCGGCGCACACAATCACCGTGTCCACCGCAAGCGTTTCGGACCGGCCTTTGCGGGTAATGTGCAGGCCGTGGTCGTCAATTTTTTCGTAGTGGACCGCATTGATCATCGATATGCCGCGCCGGCTCAGCATCGAACGGTGAATCCATCCGGTGGTTTTTCCGAGGTCTTTTCCGATCTTGGAATCCTTGCGTTGCAGGAGAAACACCTGGCGACGGGACGGGGTCAATTGGGGCCCGGCCTCGGCCAGACCGCCCGGCTGTCGGTAGTTCATGTCGATGCCCCACTGCCGCAAGAATGCTTCCCGATCGAGGCTGGCCGATTGGCCCGAATGAGAAAGGTATTCGGCGACATCGAAACCGATGCCGCCGGCGCCGATAATGGCCACCCGCTTTCCCACCGGCTGGTGCTCGGCCAACACCTGAACGTAGGTCAACACCATGGGGTGATCGATACCTTCGATTTCCGGCCTGCGGGGGATCACGCCGGTGGAGATCACAATGACATCGAAGTTTTCATCGATCAGTGAGCGGGCGCTGGCGGCGGTCTTCAGGCAAACATTTACACTGTGCAGCCTCAGCATTGAATTGAAATAGCGAAGGGTTTCGAAAAATTCTTCCTTGCCGGGAATGAAAACGGCCATGTTGAGTTGCCCGCCGATTCGATCCGATTTTTCGAACAGCGTTACCGCGTGACCTCTCTGGGCGGCGATAACGGCCGTGGACAGCCCCGCCGGTCCGGCTCCCACCACTGCGATTTTCTTCTTCTTTTCGGCCGGCGGATAGTTCAGCTCGGTTTCATGGCAGGCCCTCGGATTGACCAGGCACGAGGTCATCTTGCCAAGAAAAATATGGTCCAGGCAGGCCTGATTGCAGGCGATGCAGGTGTTGATCTCATCGGAGCGGTTGTCAGCGGCCTTGTTGACAAAATCCGGATCTGCCAGAAAAGGGCGGGCCAGGGAGACCATGTCGGCATCGCCCCTGGCCAGGATCTCTTCCGCCAGCTCGGGCGTGTTAATCCGGTTGCTGGTGATCAACGGGACGGATACCGCTGCCCGCAGCCTGGCTGTCACCCAGGTAAATGCGGCTCGCGGCACCATGGTGGCGATGGTGGGAATGCGTGCCTCGTGCCACCCGATGCCGGTGTTGATCAGTGTGGCGCCGGCGGCCTCGATTTTTTCGGCCAGGGCGACCACTTCATCCCAGCTGCTGCCGTTTTTCACCAGGTCGAGCATCGATAGACGGTAGATAATAATAAAATCCGATCCCACCTGTTTTCGGATGCCGTGGACAATTTCCAGGGGAAAACGGATACGGTTTTCAAAGTTGCCTCCCCAGTTATCGGTTCGCTGGTTGGTTTTGGCGACGATGAACTGATTGATCAGGTACCCTTCCGAGCCCATGATTTCCACCCCGTCATACCCGGCGGATCGGGCCAGAACAGCACAGGTGATAAAATCACGGATCTGTTGTTCGATTTCCTTTTCGGAAAGCGCCCGGGGACGGAAAAAATTGATCGGGGCCTTGATAGCCGAAGGGGCCACCAGTCGCTCATGAAAGGCATATCTTCCCGTGTGAAGAATCTGCAGGGCAATTTTACCGCCCGCATCGTGAACGGCACGGGTGATCAGCCGATGCTGCCCGGCTTCCTGTTGCGTGGACAGCCGGGCGGCGGGATCCGCAATTCGGCCTTCACTGTTGGGGGCAATGCCGCCGGTGACGATCAGGGCAGCTCCCCCGCGGGCCCGTTCGGCATAAAATGCCGCCAGTTTTTCAAATCCGCCGGGGGCCTCTTCCAATCCGGTGTGCATGGATCCCATCAACACCCGGTTTTTCAACCGGGTGAACCCAAGATCCAGCGGAGCCAGCAGGTGGGGATAAACAGGGCGCGCCATCGCAACCTCCTTTGTCGATGATTCTACGAGAGCACTTTCCATATCTCACCGGTTCTGTCAATGTCGGCCATAACCGACCAGGTGATCGCGCAGCGGCGATGCCGCGGCGAACTGACGCCATGTGCCTGTTCTGCGGCAATCGGTCGCATCCACTATCCCGCATCCGTTACCGTCACCGGTATCCGGCTCGGGGGCAACGGTTTTTCCGGTTGAATTATTTCCGTTTATTGATATCTTAAGTTTCATTGACGCAAAAGCAGCCTTGGCAGGTCGCCGGTTTCGCCGATTACAACCGATCAGGATTTGAAATGGACGTTTACTATATTGACGGGGACTTTGTTTCTGCAGACAGGGCCACCATACCCGTGAACGATTTGGCAGTCTTGAGAGGCTTTGGCGTATTCGACTTTCTACGCACCTACGGTGGTCGCCCGTTTCACCTCCGGGACCATCTGCAGCGACTGCAGCACTCCGCTGAACAGATCGGCCTGAACTGTCCCTGGAGCGTGGAAGAGCTCGAAGGGATCGTCGAGCAGACACTGCAGCGCAACAGACATGAGGAATCCAACATCCGGATTGTTGTGACCGGCGGGCCCAGCGAAGATTTCATCACTCCAGGCACAACCCCCCGGCTGATCGTCATGGTCTCTTCCCTGATCGTGATGCCGGCCCAGTGGTATTCGAGCGGGATCAAGATCATCACCGCACCGATTGAGCGCCTGATGCCGGGCGCCAAGAGTATCGACTACATACCGGCGATAGTGGCGCTGCGCAGGGCCGCGGAGCAAAACGCGGTGGAAGCCGTATACCTCGATGGCAGCGACCGCGTTCTTGAGGGCACCACCTGTAATATTTTCCTGTTCGGCGATGGAAAGTTCATCACCCCTGACCGGGGGGTCCTGAGCGGGATCACGCGAAAAGTCGTCCTCGGGCTGGTGCAATCACGCTTCCCGCTGGAAAGGCGGGATGTTTCACTGGCCGAACTGCTGGCGGCCAAAGAAGTATTTCTCTGTTCTTCCAACAAGGAAGTAGTTCCGGTGGTCAAAGTGGATGAGAAGGTTATCGGAGACGGAACCCCCGGGCCCAATACCGGCAAAGTAAGGTCGCTGTTTGACGAGTACACCCGGGCCTGGGCAACGGGATCCACACCGCAGCTATGACTGCTGTGCAAACTGTCGGAGGCCGATTGGCTACACCAAAGGTCTGCGGAATAGAAATCGACAAGGAGGCATGATGAATGACCGCATCTATGATCTGTTGATCATTGGGGGGGGGCCCGGCGGACTTTCCGCTGCGGTTTACGCTATGCGGGCGGCCCTGAAAACCGCTTTGATCGAAAAGGCTCTGCCGGGCGGACAGGTGGCCAACTCGGCGGAGGTAGAAAACTACCTCGGGTTTGAACAGATATCGGGTGCCGATTTGTCGATGAAGTTTGCCCAGCACGCTCAATCTTACGGGTTGGAGATGATTTCCCAGGAGGTAGTCGAGGTGGAACCGGGCCTGGACCATCATCGGGTTCATCTGGCCGGCGGGGAGGTCCTGCAGACCCACTCCGTTATCCTGGCGACTGGCGGGGCGTCCCGCCAGCTCGGCATCCCGGGAGAAAAGGAATATTACGGACAAGGCGTATCTTACTGCGGTGTTTGCGATGGTTTCTTCTTTCGCGGAAAAACCGTAGTTGTCGTGGGCGGTGGCGACACGGCAGCCGAAGAGGCGCTATACCTCGCCAAGCTGGCCGAAAAGGTCTACCTGGTTCATCGCCGCAACGCACTGCGGGCCGGTGCCATTCTCCGGCAGCGGGTGGTCAACGAGTGTAAAATCGAAATCCTCTGGAATTCGGTTCTGACAGAAATAAAGGCCGATGAGGGCGGCGTGCAGTCCGTGGATCTCAAAGATGTTCAAACCGGTGAGAAGCGAGAGCTGGCCACCGACGGGGTCTTCATATTCATCGGTTTCGATCCCAACAACCAGCTGGTGCCGGCCGGTACCAAGATGAATGCCAACGGTTATGTGATCACCGATGAAAAATGCCAGACCGGCACACCGGGGATTTTCGTGATCGGGGACCTGCGGGAAAAGTATGCCCGCCAGATTGTCATCGCTGCCGCAGACGGTGCCACCGCTGCCCTTGCCGCAGCGCATTTCGTGGAGACCCGCAAGGGAACCGAAGAAGTCTGTGAACTGCCGCCGGAACTGATGCGGGATGTTTCCTGACCTGAAAATTCCATGAAGTTTTTCTTCAAGTTGACGGCGCTCGCGTTGATGTTGCTCGGCCTGCCGCTGCTCGGCGTGTGGATGGCCGGTCTGCCGATCGAGCGCTACCTGCAGTTTCCACCCGAAGCCATTTACGTGCAGCACGCTGCGTTTTCCTGGCCGGCTTTTTTCGCCTATCTGGCATTCATTCTGCTGGTTACCGTGCCATTGTTGACCACCGGCCTTCGGGCTTGGAGACAATTGGGGTCGCAGCGTCTCCGCAAACCGGTTGGCGGCCTTCCATGGTGGGGCTGGCTAGGGGCAGCAAGCGGTATCGTCTTCTGGGTGCTGGCCTGGACCCGCTTCAACTGGTTTGCCAGTTTGCAGGCGCACACATTCACCCCCCTGTGGCTCTCTTACATCCTGGTAATCAATGCCCTGAAATTCCGTGCATGCGGCCGTTGCATGCTGACAGACCGGCCCGGTTATCTGCTGTTGCTGTTTCCGACCAGTGCCCTGTTCTGGTGGTTTTTCGAGTACCTGAATCGGTTCGTTCAAAACTGGCAATACCAGGGGACTTCCTTCGGGCCGGGGGAATACCTGCTGTACGCAACGATTTCATTTTCCACGGTGCTGCCGGCCGTGCTGGGTACCCGCGACCTGCTGCTGGAGAGCCGCTGGATCGAGGCCGGATTCCACTCCTACCATCGCCTGAAATTCCGCCACCCGCGGCTGCTGGCAACAGGTGCCCTGCTGGCGGCATCGGCGGGATTGACCGGAATCGGCATATGGCCAGACCGGTTGTTTCCCCTGCTGTGGGTTTCGCCGCTGCTGATTCTCGTCTCCCAGCAGGCCGTGCTGGGCGAAGAACACATCTTGGATCCGATCGGCCGGGGAGACTGGCGAATGGTGACGGCCTGTGCCGGGGCGGCTCTGATTTGCGGATTTTTCTGGGAGATGTGGAATTTTTACAGCTTGGCCCAATGGGTATACCACATACCCTTCGTCGACCGTTTCAAGGTTTTCGAAATGCCGATTCTCGGATATGCGGGTTATCTGCCCTTTGGGCTGCAGTGTGCCGTCATCGGCGCCATGGTCGACACGGTGACCGCAAGATAAAAGTAATACGGGAGCCAGGAAACGATGCCGTTTGTTACCTTACCCGGTGTGACCGGCAGGGTATATGTACCGGGAAAAACGTGCCGGTTTCCCTGTAAACATCCCTGCCCCGACTGCTTCAGCTGTCAATTTTGCAGTGATGAGCGCTGCGGCGTGTGCCGGTCTTTGCGGACGGAATCGGCAAATCCTCGGCAGGGGCATGGCAAGGAGACGGCCGAACCGCTTGGCCCGCCCCGGTCAGACAAGCAACCGTAGACGATCCGCAGCGCACAAGCCTGCGCGTGGCCCGGAAGGTCCGGGCGACAGCCGTCCGGACCGTTATTTTGACAGCCGATCCCAGGTTGCACGGGCCTGATCGCGACCGCTGGCGGAAGCAGTGCTTTTGACCGGCGGACCGGAGACACGGGTTCCTCTCAGGCGGGCAATCCTTTCTTGCAGGGGAGGATGGGTGGAAAACCAGCTCATGAGGCTTTTTCCCGCAAGCGGGTTGACAATGAGCATGTGTGCCGTAGACGGATTGGCATTCATCGGCATGCGGCCGGAATGAGCGCCCAGTTTCTCCAGCGCTCGCGCCAGCCACTCCGACTGACCACAAATGGCTGCGCCGGTGGCATCGGCCAGATATTCCCGCGATCGGGAGATGGCCATCTGAATGATCATGGCAGCCAGCGGCGCCAGAACAGACATGGCAACCAGTCCGACAACCCCGAGACCGCCCCCTTCCTCATTGTCGCGCCCGCCCCCTAAAAAAGCGGACCAGCGGGCCATGCTGGCCAGCATCATGATGGCACCTGCCATTGTGGCAGCGATCGAACCGATAAGGATGTCGCGGTTTTTCACATGGGCCAACTCGTGAGCCAGCACCCCCATCACCTCTTCGCGATTCATGATTCGAAGCAATCCTTCGGTGACAGCCACTACGGCATGCTGCGGATTGCGCCCGGTAGCAAAGGCATTGGGCGTTTCGTCCGGAATCACGAACACTTTTGGCATCGGCAGGCCTGCGCGTTGGGTAAGCTCGGCGACCATGCGGTAGATCTCCGGCGCCTGCTGCGGCGTAGCCTCCCGCGCCCGGTACATGCGCAGGACGATCTTGTCAGAGTACCAGTAGCT
>Ga0111147_1081_pt1 | contig 19506 bp, 17 predicted proteins | sample DeeMarSeWOR28_12_FD_80394 | JGI IMG/M metagenome (GOLD analysis project Ga0111147, IMG submission 80394) | Deltaproteobacteria bacterium SG8_13
GAGCGGTCCGGCTGCAGCATCTGGTTGCACGAAATCGGCAAGCACTTTATCGAAAGCCGCGACGGCTGGTCCACCTGGTGGGAATATTACCATCAGCAGGCGGATTTCTTCCCCTGCGCCGTCGGCTTGACGGATGGGGACAAGGTACGCATCGGCCCGCATGCGTTCGAGGTGCTGCACACCCCCGGGCATGCTGCAGACGGAATCGTGCTGTATGATCGCAAAAACCGATTGTTGATCTCATCGGACACGCTCTGGCAGCACGACCTGCCGGTGCACACCGTCCGGGTGGAAGGCAACGCGGCCGTATGGCAGACCCAAAAATCGCTGGAAAAGATCTCGCAGCTGGAAGTGAACACCGTGTGTCCCGGCCACGGCCCCTTGTTCACCGACTTTGGGGCCGCCCTGCAGCGGGGCCAAAACAAAATCGGCCAATACCTCGCCGATCGCCGGATTATCGGAACCGATGTGCTCAAAAAGATTACCGTTTACACCGTGTTGATGAAGCAACCGGTGCCGGTTGAAGGTTTCTTTGATGACCTGATGGCAACCAACTGGTTTGCAGAAACGGTGGACTTATACTTTGACAGCCGATACCGGGCCAAATACGACGAAATCACCGGCGATTTCCTGAAGCGCGGCATCCTGAAAATCAAAGACGAACACTACGTTACAACGGTCAGACCCTGACAGCCGGCATACGCCGCTGCGGCGGCCCGCAGAGCACAAATTGAGAGATTGTTTGATAACGGACTTGTCGTATGCGCCGATGATGTCCCGGCGGGTCAGCACCCCCATCAGCAAGGCAGTGGAGGTGACGATGCCCGGAAGATCGCGGCTTGAACCGGAGGCCGGGCACCAGGCAGGTAAAAACCGTTGAGTTGTCAACCAGGTCCAGTTCTGCTCAGCGATCTTGCGGCTGTCCCGGCAACGCTGCGATGCTCACGGTTCCAACAGGTTGCAGAAAATGTACGAACCAGATGGCATCAAATTGTCAAATAGTCCCGGTCACTTGACAAGGCTCCTTATATGTTGTCATACCCCAGGCGGGCGCCTGGATTTCGGGCGGTCGGTTCCAGCAGGGGGACCCAGCACAGCTTGCCGGGTGGCGGCCGGCTTGTCACCCTGCAGGCATGCCATGATCCGGGGGCAGCAGTTTATCTCGATTTCTCGCACGCGGCGGCAACCATGAGCCAACGAATCACTGCTTTAAAACCGCATATCCGCAATCCGGGCCTGGTCCGCATCTTTGTCGACAAAGAGCACACCTTCACGGTAAAACTCATCGATTCGGCGGATTTGCATACCGGGATGGCGCTCACCGATGACCGGATGGCGCTGCTGCAGCGGAAACACGAGCTGGAGGAGGCCTATCTCCGATCGGTCCGATACCTCGCCTATAGACCCCGCAGCCGCAAAGAAGTCGAACTGCACCTGAACAAAAAAAAATATTCGCCCGAAACCGTGGCGATGACCATCCGGCGTCTCTTCGAATCACAGCTGATCGATGATGGATCCTTTGCGGACTGGTGGATCGCCCATCGCTGCCGCCTAAAACCGCGCTCTGCCTATGCGCTGCGTTTTGAACTGTTGCAAAAAGGGATCGATGAGGATATCATCTCTACGGCCTTGGCCACAATCGATGACGGCGAGATGGCCATTGCGCTTCTGCAGTCAAATCGCAAGCAGTGGCGTCGATTGGACGGCCACAAAAAGAGGCAAAAAATACTGTCTTTTTTGAACCGGCGCGGTTTTGGTTACGACATCGCCAAAAGCGCCTACGAGGAGTATATTCAAAAATCCGAGGACCAGCCGGATGGCGGCGGCGTGTAGGGATTCAGTTTGTCCCGCACAACCCCGTATAGAAAGTGCACCACCGCAGCGATACATGCCTATCGGAGGAAAGTCTGCCGATTATGAAAACCGAGGATCTGAGTTCACAGAGCAAAAGATACAACAACCTGCTGAAAGCCGCCAAACGACTTTCCGTCAGTGCTGAAGAACTGGGAACGCTGCTGGACGACATCGTGCCCATGCTCAAGCGAAAACTCGACCTGATGAACCACCAATCTCCGGGCAACAACCAGCTGGAAAAAGACCTCGCCACCGTCATGGACAAAGAGCTGCCGAAGGTGCTGGCCAACTACGGACTGGAGCACATCAAATCGAACAAAAATGTCATGCTGTTCGTCGTCAAGCAGATAGTTCCGGACATCACCGACCTGCGCATAAAAAAGATCGTCGATCGAAGCATCAGCCATTCCGATCAGAACCTTGCCGATCAACTGGCCGCCGAGCTGGGCATCCGCGACGAGCACATCCAGCACTTCAAGTCATCTGTCCTGCCGAAACTAAAAAAGCACACCAAGTCGATGTACCGTAACAAGGTGGGCGGTGGCGGCACCATCGAAGACCCGGAAGGTTTTAACAAGTTTATCATCGAAAACGTGTTCATCGACGAGTTCGAAAACCACGTCTACATCCGCTCGGCAACCGACGAGAAAAACCGGGCGATCCTGCTGCCGGAGGCAAATGCGATCGTTTATCAGATGCTGGAAATGTGGATGAATGAAGTGGTGGCGGAAAAACCGGCCTGATTGAACCACCGAGGGGCAGGAAAAAAGATCCGGCAAACTTCGTCTAACCCTGCATCGTTTCACCGAATGCTGCTTCTGCTTCCCACATTCGTCTTCCTCAACACGCACTATTTCACCGATACGACAGGCTGTCGGATACCGGGTCCGCGTGCTTTTCCTGCCAGCAAGCTCTTTTTGCTAAATATACCGGCTTCTTGAAAAGGGTTTAAGCGCAGCCGCCGGCAAGAAGCGGAAACCTCTCATTCGAAAATTTCAAACCATGCCCCTTGCAACGAAAACAGCAGGCCAGATGTATCGGCGCGCCCGGCTCTCTAACAGGTTGCCATTTTTTTACACACAAGCGTTTTCTGCTGTTTTCCTGCTTGACTGCGAATGTACGGCCCCAGGGCGGACTTAGTTGCTGATGCCGAAATACCGGGTCTTGTACTCCCGCCGCACGCTGTCGCCTTCCAGCAACCGGCTGATGTCATCCAGCACGCGTTTGCTGGACAATATCCCCACATGGCTTTCGTCGTAACCGAAAATCCGCTGCGCCTCGGCCTGAGCCCGGTAGTCCAGCTCGCTGGACAGCTCCACGCTGCCGTCGTTGTTGCTCATAAAGTGGCTGCTCTCGCCCTTGTGGCTGAACAGCAGAAAGTAGCGGAGCGATTCTGGCAGCTTCTGGGCGAAGATCGAATCGATAAACGGGCTGCCGGGGACCATGTCGTACCAGCTCGGTATGGCGGTGGGCGCCTGTTCGACCCCTTTTTCAGCCATGCGATGCCCGCCCCAGGGTGTGGAGATGGAGATGAACAGGTCGATGTAGTTTTGCTGGTGGTCGTAGATGTTTTGCAGAACAAACCGGCGCGCAACCAGGCCCCCCATGCTGTGGGCCACCACGTAAAGCTTGTCGAACCGGTGCAGCTGGTGCAGCTCCATGACCATTATGTTCAAGGTGGTGCTGATTTTCTCCAACGGCATGCCGCTGGGGTAGTAAAAAAGCCACGGCTGGTAGCGTTTGGGGTCGATGTGGCCGGCAATCTCCTTGAAGTGCAGCGGCGTGCCCACGGCCCCGTGCACGAAAAGAACCGGCGTTTTCTTCGGATCATAGGGCGCTAGAAAATAGATTCCCGCTCCCACTTCCCGCAGGAACGTCAGCGGCTGCCAGTAGCCCATGTGGCCGTATTCGAGATCCATTTTGGAGTCCGCAAAGCTGATCTGCTCACCGAACACCAGAGCCGAGCCTTTGACGATCTGGGCACTCATGGGCAGCTGGGAGGCAAAACCGGCCGGATACGGTTTTACTTCGGAAATCGTAAAATCGAGATCCTTTCTGCCATGCGGGGTGTCGGCGGGCATGTTTTCCGTGCTGACCTCGATCCGGTCGGGTTTTCCGTACCAGCCCACGAACTCGTTTGGATCGTGCTCGAAATTGCCGTTCAGATCCTCAAACGCCATCAGGAAGTAGCTGCCGCGTTTGACTTCCACGGCGTAATCTCCCGAAGTTTCCAGAATGATCGCCTTGACGGCAACTTTTTCACCGGGGGTGTCTTCGTAGGCAACCACGACAACGTCTTTTTGATGGGGCGATTGGTTGGTTATGAACCCGCCGATAATAAACCAGGTTTCTTCAAAGTCCTCCATTTCCTCTTCCAGCTTAAAAAAAGCGCAGCCGCTGACCAGAAACAACAACAAGGCCGCCGCCACACAAATCCCCTGCATCCTTCGATGCTTCATTTCTTCTCCTCCCGAATGATGGGTATATGGCTGCTTTTATCTCGCCGCCAGACAGTGATACACAAAAACGGATCCAAAAACAAGTCGGCCCCCTTGGCCAAACCATCAGGCCGGGCAGATCGGCAGTGTCTGTTCCTACAGCCCTCCTCCCCAGCGGGTTTGCCAGGCCATCCTCACAGCGTCGAAATCACCGCCCGTGCGAGCGGAGACGCCGGTGCTGGCATAAAACTTCAACGAGTAATGGCGGGTGACCGGCAGGGCAACGGTCAAGCCGACCCGGGAATTGCTCAGACGATCGCCTCCCTCCATCCCATCGACGCTCGTGCTCCCTCCCGTATAGTAGGTGCCATCCAGTGCAAGCCATATGCCGGAACGCAGGTTATAGATAACGTGGCCCTGCAGGGAGTAGAGGGGATCCTGGGTTCGTGTCCGGTCGCCGAGAAATTCGTCGTTGTCGCCGTAGAAAGTCACACCGGCGGCAAACTCGAGTGTCAGCCGCCCTGCTGCCTTGGAGATGCCGAACTCCGGCTTGATGGTCCAGCGGTTCGTGCCGATGTTATACACCCGTGCGGGGTCGTACTGCCCCAACGGGGCTGTGATTTGAAGGCTGGCCCCGAAAATGAAGTCCTGCTGGTAGTCGACAAACTCCTTCAACGACAGTGCTGGAGCGCCATAAAAGTTAACTGAAAAGCGCAACCGTGGATCGCCCCATCCGGACACGCTGCTTTCAGTGATCTCGCCGGAAAATTCGGCCGAGCCCGAAGCCCGGTCGTACGGCAGGATTGCATCGACCTTGCCCGACAGGCCCCATACATCGAGACCCCTGGCATAAGCCAGCACCAGTTCGTGAGTTTGAATATCCGCGTTTTTCAGCGGGATCGACGGATCAGATACGATGGTTCCGGTGGCGTAGCCGTACCCGGCAATCAGGAAATTCATCCCGACCGGCGTGTTGGTGTACGATCTCGGCTCGAGCTGCTGGGCATCGACACGCGCAGCAATGGCGGCAAGAAAGATTGCCAGCAGGATTGTGCCCGGTCGGGCAACCGTCGCTGGTAAATCGGTATTGGGCCGATACCGCAGGCGGTTGACGGAAACTGCTGAATTGTCGATATATCTATTCGCTGCTGCCATACTGCCTGATTCCAGGGGGCTTCGAGCAGTTTTTGGGGCAATACAATCTTATGCGATCCGCTGCGCACCAACAGCGGATGCTCATCGGCTTTCTTACTACCGGCGGTGTCGCAGTTAGATCCCAAAAACGAAAACAAGAAACCGCGAGCAGAGCGGTTCGGTTTTCAAAAAACGGACCGCCCCCCCGGTTGAACCGCCTGAACCGGCAGACGACACCGCCAGGGTTTGCCGCGATAAAACGGGTATTATGGTTTTTCCACTGAGATGGCGATCATCTCGGTTACGCGAAACACCACTCTTTCACCCACTTCGTGCCGGCTCAGGTCGATGTCCTCGCGCACGGGAAAGGTCTCGGTGGATCCGTCGTCAAATCGCAGCGTGGCGGTGCGCTTTGTCCGGTCGATGGCCACCACCGTACCGGCGACCTGGGTGACCTGGGCCACCACGCCGCCCGGTTTCGCGCCCTTCGGTGCCAGGGCCACCACACCCGCTTCACCTTGATCGGCGGGCGCGTCCTCATCGTCCATGAAAACGACCAGTTCTTCTGTCAAAGTAGCCTTGACCAGGTCCCCCACCTTGATCTGGTCGAAGTTGACCGCTTCCGGTCCTACCGTGACCGGATACTTCTCTCCATCCGGGGCCAGGAGCGTAAGCTTGCGGTTGGCCTTGTCGATGGCAGTCACCCGTGCACTCACATCCACGGTGTTGACGAAAACCCCGCCCGGCACGCCCTTTTGGATGGCTGCGGCACTTTGTCCCTCGGGAGCCGGTGGGGGGGAAGTCGTGGCGCAGGCTGCAAGGACAAGAAGGGCGGCCGCCGTCAGTACCAGGCTGCCGACCACAATAACTTTACGAGATGGTTTATTACGAGATTTGGGTTTCATTTTTATCTCCTTTTCTAGTGGGTTGGACCGTCGGATCCCCGGTAGGGTTTGCTATCCGGGGGGGCAAAATAGCGAAACTCTATACAATCGCGGACACGATGTTACGATTTCTTCTGTTGCTGTCCATTTGCTTTGATGCTGTCCCGGGTCTTTAGCTGTTCGGGTGTGAGAATTTTTGAGACGGCCTCGCGTGTGTCTTTCTGGATATGTTTCAGCTTTTCGGCCAACCTGATCTTCTAACCCACGCGCAATCGTTTGCCGGCGTGCTGCCAGGCCAGGGTGATGACTTGAAACAGGGCATCTCCCACTACCGGCACAAGCTGATTGAGTTGTTCATCCGAAAAGCCGACCTTGGGCTGCAGATCCATCAACTGGATGTCCGCCAGACTATTGCACATGCTTTTGACTGCTTCTTCTTTCAATGCGCTGTACTGTTTGTACTGCTCGGGGGTAAGTATCTGTTTGACTGCCTTGAGATATTCTTCCTGGGCTTTTTTTGCACCGTGGACTAGGTCGCCGGGATCGGCGTCCTCCTTTTCCTGGTCCGCCTTGAGTTGATCCAGGGTCGTGATGAATTTATTGGCTTCCGGCTGCAGCTTCTTCGCCTGATCCGGGGAGAGTTTCAGCTTTTCGGTGAGCATCGCCATGACATCAGTAGCATCATCGGTGGCCGCCGACACCGAGGACGTCATTCCTTTAGGGCCGGCAATGATCAGACTGAGAACAAAGACAAATAATGCCAAATTAATTGGTCTGAATGATTTCATCTATCCCTCCTTGAATTGATCACCATTAAAAAGGGATTTCCAACCCTTGCCTTTTTCCCATTTCGGTACGGCGGCCCAAAAGATCCGGCCCCGTCTGAGTAAGGGCATGGCATTTCTGCCGGTAATTTTTTCGCTTTTTCCAGTTCCGCTCCGGCATTGCTCATTACCATCCGCCATGTTGCATCGTTCATCCTCTCTTATATCGCTTCTTATATCGCTAAGATGTAGTGATGATCGGCGGAAATTCTCGAATAACCGCTACCACCTGAAGGTGAGGCCGATGGCGGGTCCGCTGAAATTGATGTCCTTGATCGCTTTGCCCGAAGGCATGTCGTAATAAAGGTACCGCCAGGCAGCCACGACATCGATCCACCGAAGCGCATATCCCAACCCGGCGATACCCTGCCAGGTAAAATCGGAGTCGCCGGCACCCACATCCAGATAGTAGGGTACAAACCAGGCCTTTTTGGCGCCGAATGCGATTCTGCCCCTGACACCGATGATCGCGTCCCAGTTGCTAAGGCTGGTCTTTGCGGTGCCCGTAAGGTCAAGAGCCGGAATCGTTCCGGAGGAGTCGGTGATATTCCAGTTGACCTTCTGCTCGACATCCAGGTACCGTCCCCCGGCAACGAGATCGAGCGTGCTGTCGGGTTGGTCAACTGCTCGGAAATACCCGGCTGCTGTCCAGATCCAGCTCTCCAGATCGAGATTGACATCGGCGGTGGCGTTTATCGGCAGGGGATTTCCCCCAATGCTCGCCTCCCGGGTGCCGGTTTTCGAGTTGTCTACTTCCATGTAGATGCCATCGACCAGAAATCCCCAACGTCCCTTGCGCGCATCGAATGTGCCCATCAGGGTGAACTCGAGGTTGTCGAGGATGTTTTCGATGCCGATCTCGAACTCGCTGCTGCCGCCGGGCTGCGTGAAGGCGGTTTGCCCGGCGATGTCGGGAAACCAGCCGTATATGCTCACCCCGAATTGCCAAGAATCGGTTTTACCCGCAGCCTGCTGGGCGAGCGCTCCGGTCGATGACAGCATCGCCGCCAAAAAGACGACAAGCGGTAATGAAATAAACCGTTTCCATGTTATGGATACATTACCTTTCCTCACGTTTGCCCCTTTTGTTTGTATTTTTTATTCGCTCGCCGGGTTGTTGTGCATTGCCATCTTGAGCTTCTCGATGTCTTCCGGCGAGAGCTTCGGACGATCGATGGTCAGGGTCAACTTGTCTATCTTGCCGGTAAACCGGAACGGAGTCTGATAGTCCTCGTCGGCTACCGGCGAGCCGGTATCAGCCCCGACATCGAAGTTTTCGCACCACTGCATGACCATCGGGACGGTCTTTTCCATTTTCTGCTCAGCAACGACTTTCCCGTCCACCTTGAGATAACCGGTTCCGCTGCGGCCCAGGCCGCTGGGGCTCCCGTACTGCAGTGTCTCGGCTCCCAATCCGTCGTACTTGAAGTCGAACTCGAGCGTATGCTTGCCGGGAGCCAGCACTTCCGGGCCTTCCCACTTGATCCGCTTTAGGCCCACCAAGTTCCAGGTGTAAACCGGTTTGCCTTTGAGCACATACAAACCGTAGCCGGCAAAGCGTCCACCATGGGTCACCAGCATGCCCTCCGCGCCGCCCTCGGGGATCTCGACCTCGGCCGTGATGTTGTAGGACGAGGCCAGAACATTCGGTGCATTGCCGTTGGGCGTGCCCGTGACTTCCCCGGAGTAGGCGAACACAGTGCGGCCCGCCGTCAGATTGGGTCGCGGCAGGATGCTCCGGGTGAAGGTGGTGGAATCCATCGGCAGCACCTGATTCCGCTCCGCCTCCTCCCAGAACAGTTCTTCCAGCTCCTTGACCTTTTCGGGATACTGAGCCGACACGTCGTTGTACTGTGTCCAGTCCTTGCTGAGGTCGTACAGCTCCCACGGCCAGGTGTCAGGATGCTTGTCGGCCGTTCCGCTATTGTCCCAGGGCAAGCGCACCACCTTGCTGCTGAGGATCCAGCCATCATGATAGATCGCGTGGTCGCCGATCATCTCGAAGTACTGGGTTGTGTGGGTCGAGGGCGCATCCGCGTTCTTCTCATCGAAGGTGTAGACCATGCTGACGCCATCCATAGGGTTCTGCTTGATGCCATCGACCACCTCGGGCATGGGAATCCCGGTCGCTTCGAGGATGGTCGGTACGATGTCGATGACATGATGGAACTGGTGTCGGATGCCGCCCTTGTCCTTGATCACCTTCGGCCAGGCGATGGCCATGCCCTGTTTTGTGCCGCCGAAGTGCGAGCTCACCATCTTGGTCCACGTGAACGGCGTGCCAAAGGCCCAGGCCCAGCCGATCGACATATGTGGATAGGTCTTGTCCGATCCCCAGACGTCGTAGAACTGCATCTGCGCCTCCACCGGCAGATGGACGCCCTGCACCTCGAGCCTGCCCAGATCCTCGACCGCCTGGATGACGCGGCCGATCTCGTGGTCGGTGTAGGCCACGTAGGCGGCGAGATCAGGTCCTCGGGCCACGGCGTCAACTGGGCTTCCGCCGGTATCACACCGAGCCTCTTCTGGTTGGCGAAGATGGTTTCGCGAAGCGTGTTCCAACCGTCGTCGAACAGGTGCATGTCGCTGATCTTCTCGATCCACTCCGGCGTCGGGTGATGCGGCGCATGGGTCGCGCCGGGCGCATAGTAGACGAAGAAGGGTTGATCCGGATTCAACGCGTCAACGGTCCTCATGTATTCAATGGCCTCATCCGCCATGGCCGTGATGAGGTTGAAATCGGGATCGTCGTCGAATGGGTAAATGTAGGTCGTGTTGCGGACCAGGTTGCCCGGCTGCCACTGGCTGGTGTCACCTCCCATGAACCCGTAGAAGTAGTCGAAACCGAGACCGATCGGCCACTGATCGTACGGACCGATCTTGCTGACCTGAAGGTCCGGCGTGTTGTGGTTCTTGCCGAACCAGGACGTCACGTAGCCGTGACCCTTGAGGATCCTGGCGATCGTCGCTTTGTCTTTGGTCATGATGGCGTTGTAGCCGGGGTAGCCGGTCGACAACTCCGGTATTGAACCAGTGCCCATCTGGTGGTGGTTGCGCCCGGTGATGAGCGAGGCTCGCGTCGGCGAACACACAGCCGTGGAATGGAAATGGGTGTAGCGGAGACCCATCTCGGCAATACGGTCCATTGCCGGCGTGGGGATGACTCCCCCGAAGGTGCTCGACACGCCGTAGCCCGCGTCGTCGGTGATGATCAGGAGAATGTTGGGCGCACCCTTCGGCGGCACCACACGGGGCGGCCAATAGGGTGTCGAGTCGATCGCATCGCGTTCGATCTTGCCGCCGAATGCCGTGTCGGGCGGCGGCGGAAGTTGCTTTCCGCTGATCGTGGCGGTGGCGCTGGGCGAGCCCGGGGTGCCGTAGATCTTCTCCGGCGCTTTCGCCTGTTGGGTCGCACAGGCCGCCAGTGTGACGGCGGCGATCAACGCCGTAAGGATTGTTGGCCAGGTTTTTGAATTCATGAGATCCCCCTCAATGCTGTAATTAATGTTGCGGTTATTCCGGACCAAGGCAGCCCCACCTATTTTCCCGTCTGTCATTCTTTGCTTCTACTTCCCGAATAACCAGACACCTGTTCTAATTATTTCCCCGTTACTCTTATGGTTCCATAAACCTCTTGCAGGTGCATCAATTGATTTAATCCCCATCGCTCACCTGAATTCTTTCCGCGAGCCCTTCAGCGAAGGTGACATAGTAAAGTGCGCCTTACGGACGGCGGTCGTATGCCTTGACCTGTCGGTTTTCCTTGGTGGCGGTCGGTAGTCCGCACTTCTGCTGAAACTCGAAATGTTGATCCCCGATCTCTGTGACGACACCTTTGCACCGCATGTTGAAGACGTCATTGCGTGTTGCCCAATGGCCGCGAGGCCTGTAAACAATATCACCAGGACCGTCAGGATTTGAATGAGTGCGCTTTTTTAACCATTTTTCTCCTTGGCAGTGTTTTCCGTCGCTCTAATGTTCTTCTAAAATTCGAACTACATTGCCGCTGTCATCAAATTCAACCATATACTTTTCAGAAGGGCCGAATGCATATCGCCAGAATTTTCCCTCTTTACTATCAGGCGTTCCGCACTTGCTCTCAAGGTCTTTGGTAAAATCGCCGATTTCAACCAATCCGTCGTCACACATCATGGAATCGGTTTTCTCCGCTGCGATAGCCGTAAAACACCCCGCAACCGAAAGTAAAAACAAGAGCGTCAAGTATATGCCGATACTTTTCATTTTCATTTCTCCTCTGGCGGAAGTGGTGAAAAGAACATCCGAATCAGCCCGCCTTTGCCAAGGTGTCGCCGCACGACGGTCAGTGCGTTGTATCCTAGCAGTGCGCCGGACAGGGCAACCGTGTTGGCCCACACGTGGTGGACATCCGCCTGCTGGAACACCTGTTGCAGGGCCGGACCGAAGCCGTCATATTCGTGCCGTCCTTCCAATCCCTTCTCGAAAACCAGCACCACTGCAACGCCCAACGAGTACATGGCGGTGCGAAGGACCACATCCACCCACGCAGGCCGGTTGCGCACCCATGCTCCCAGCGAGACGTGCTCGAGTACCAGCACCACCTTGGAGAGAATCAGCGCGCCGACGATCACCGCGGACCATCTGTGAAAGGCAATTTGGTATTCGGCCAGCACCAGCGACTTGATGCATAGCAACGCGGTTATCCAGCTCCCGAAGTAGAGCGCGGCGATTCCGACAGCCTTGATCTCTTCTTTCAGTCTTTGCTTGAGACTCATGGTCTACGCCCTCACACTCGTATTAAAAGCTATGGCGATGCAAACGATGTCTTTGAGACTTTCCTCCATTGCAGGTGGTTGAGCTCCACTTACCGAGGAGACATACGCCATCATATAAAGCAGCGCAAGGGCGTTCAATGTCGAGGCCGTTCTTGTGTTATTTGTTCCTATGCTTCTGCCTCCTGCTCTGGGTCGACATGATGATTTGATACGAGGGCGGCGCTTTTGCAAGCGATCGCCGTCATCAGTTCGAACCAGGATTTGACTTGCGCTTCGACCCCTTCGGTCTGGAGCCTGACAGCGAGGGCATCAACGTCGATGCCGGCCTGGACAAGCCGGGCGAAAACGGCCTCGCAGTCCCCGCCGTCAGTCGGCATCGCCGCAACCAGGTCGCCGTGGTCGGCAAAAGCCTTTAGTGTGGCATCGGGCATGCTGGTTATCGTCAGCGGCGCTGCCAAAGAAGACACATAAAACGCATCGGAGATCTCGGGGTTTACGGTTGCCGTGCCGGCCCACAGAAGGCGCTGGGGCCGGGTGCCGACATTGCAGGCGCGCTGCCAGCGTTGCGAGCCCAACAGCTGGCGGTAGGCGCTGTAGGTGCGCCTTGCGACTGCGATGCCGATCTGGTTGCGGAGCTCATCGTGCACCCCTCCCGTGACCGAAGCGTTCCAGCTGTTGACCAGCACAGAAGCCACGGAGCCGACATTGGACGTCAGTCCGGAAGCGATGCGCCGTTCAATGCCACGTAAAAAAGCATCGGCCGCTGCGAGGTAATGTTCCCGTGAGAACAACAGGGTTACGTTGACCGGTATGCCAGCAAAGATCGCCTCTTCGACGGCCGCCATACCTTCCCCGGTGCCGGGGATCGCGATGAACAAGTTGGGGCGCCGCGCCCGATCGGTTAGATCCCTGGCCTCGGCGAGGATGGCGGCGGCATCATGGATCACAAGCGGCGACACCTCCAGCGATACCCACCCGTTCACACCGTCGGTTTGGTCATAGACCGGCCGCAAAAGGTCGGCAGCATGGCGCAGGTCTTCCAGCGCAATTTCGAAAAACAAATCCTGCCCCAGTTTTTCTTCTTTTAGCTTATTACGGATGGCGGCATCGTAGGCGGAGGTGTTCCTGACCGTATCGGCGTAAACCGCCAGGTTTGATGTCAGGCCCGCAACCGACCATTCTTCCATATAGCGCTTGAGGATACCGCTATTGAGCAGATCGCGCGAGATGCCGTCGAGCCAGAGACTTTGACCGAGCTCGTGCAGCTGTTGGGTCGCCTTCATCTCTTCCTTCGCAGCTGTTGGCAGGGTAGTGCCGAAACGCGGTACAAGCGTGCAGTTCGCCAACCACTTGTCCGCATTTCTTGCACTGTGGGCATACCGGTCTTGTAGGAAACTACGCTAAAGGGTACCAAAAAGCGTGCCACACGGGAGAGATGAACGTGGGATATGGATAACTTGCTGAAATAATACTATTTGCAACCTGCAGATCGATTGTGGCCGGGGCGAAGGAGGCCAGAATGTCCCTCAATATATTGAGGTTCCACAACATATTGAGGTCAACCGCCCTGCTGGAATTGATTTATGCCGGGCGGTGGATGCCGAGCTTTTTGATCCGGAAGCGCAGGGTGCTGGGATGCAGCTTGAGGATCACGGCAGCTCCGGACGGCCCTTCGATTCTCCAGCCGGTCTCGCGGAGAACCCTGAGGATATGCTCGCGCTCGGCGGCGGCCAGGTCCTTCAACGGCTGGTCTTCGCAACTACTGGCAAGGGAGGGGGTGAGGCGTTCTGTTATGGCAAGCGATCGGCCGGAGGTGAGGATCACACCGCGTTCGATCACGTGCTCCAGTTCCCTTACATTGCCCGGCCAGTCGTATTCCAGAAAGGCCGATATCGTGGATTTGGGGATGCCTTCGATCTGCTTGCCCATCTTGCGGGCGAATTTCTCCGTAAAGTATTGGGCGAGCAGAGGGATGTCTTCGGTCCGCTGCCGCAGGGGCGGGATCGATATGGGAAAAACGTTGAGCCGATAATACAGGTCCTGTCGAAAGCGCCTTTCACGGACCTCCTTTTTCAGGTGGCGGCTGGTGGCGGCGATCACCCGGACGTCCACCGTCACCGTCTTGGCGCTGCCCAGCCTTTCGAACTCCCCCTCCTGCAGCACCCGCAAAAGTTTTGACTGAAGTTCCAACGGCATTTCGCCGATTTCGTCGAGGAAGATCGTCCCGCCGTCGGCGACCTCGAAGCGGCCTGCCTGCCGGGCATGGGCACCCGTGAAGGCGCCCTTTTCACGCCCGAAGAGTTCGCTCTCGATCAGGTTCTGGGGCAGTGCCGAGCAGTTCACCGTGACCAGCGGCCGGTCCTTGCGGGCGCTCATCTGGTGGATGGCATTGGCCACCATCCCCTTGCCGGTTCCGGTTTCGCCGAGCAGCAGCACGGTGGCATCGGTAGCGGCAACCTGTTTGGCGGCGACAATAACCGACTGGAGGGCCTCGCTCGCTCCCACGATGGTTTCGAACCCCTGCTCCACCCGGAGCTCCTGGCGCAGGTAGAGATTCTCGTTTTCAAGCTGACGCTTTAGATGTTCGATTTCCTTCAACTGTGCCTGGAGCTCGCTTTCCATTTGCTTGTGCCCGCTGATGTCAAGGGAAACACCCACCAGGCGATCCGGCTCACCGGTGGACGTGAAGTGTGGGCGCCCGCGGGAGGAGATCCATTTCAACCGGCCGTCACCGGCGCGGATCCGGTACTCGACGTTCACCGGCTGCCCCTCGTCCAGGGCGCGGGCGATAGCCTGTCGGACCATTGCCAGATCGTCGGGATGAACCGATGCTTCGAAGCGCTGCATGCCGATGACCTCCTCCGTGCCGTATCCGAAGATCGCCCGGGCCCGCTCCGTTGCCCAGAAGATGCGGGTGCTGCAGTCCAGCTCCCAGAGGCCGGCCTCGGCGGAGTCTGCGGCCAGATTGAGGCGCGCTTCGCTTTGCCGTAGCATCTGCTCCGAGCGTTTGCGTACCAGCGCATTGGTGAAGACCTGGGCGACCAGGGTAAGCCGCTGCACGATCTCTGCAGGCCAGGTGCGCTCGGCCCGCAGGGTGTCGAATGTCAACACGCCGATGAGCGGGCTGCCGCCCGCCGAAAGCGGGATATTTATGGAAGACTTGATGCCGAAATGGCGGCGGGATTCCTGGTCGTGCAAGGCCTCCGGCGGCATTTCTTCTGTGGAATATGCCAGCGTTTCACCTTGCATCATCTTTTGCAAAACCCAGGGAAACGCCTCCTGGGCATCGATCCCTACAGGGCGTGTCGGACCGTCCGGCGGGCTGTGCAGGTGGGTCACCGTCAGGAAAGGCGGCTTTTCCTCCGACCACTGCCAGAGCGCCGACAGATCCAGTCCGAGGCTTTCGCAGATGCGGCGCTGGGCGTCTTTAATCTCGTCGTCTATCCGCTCGGCGGGCAGGTTGACAAAACGCGCGGAGATTTCGGAGAGCAGCGTCTCGAAACGCAGGCGCTCTTCCAATTCGTGTCGCAGTTCCACTTTCGGTTTTGCCATTGCATCCCCTATCGATAGACGATCGGGCGGGCGCAGTGCCGGCGATAGACTCTTTGTTGCAGCTGTACTTTCTGTACCCAATATTGGGATGACATGCGGCCAGCCAAATATTGGCGATGTTTGGTTACCGATTGTTTTCGTTAGGCTTACAGATAGCCGGTGGCTAAAATTCCATAAATCAAATACGAGTTGATTTCAAGAGTCACCGATCGTCAGTGTAACCGCCTGCGATCAGGCCATAGGATCAAAAAAGCGCGGTATGGAAACACAATATCGCGCTTTTGTCATTCTCAGCAGCTTTCAAACCATAGATAGCCGCAGCATATGCGCGCTGGCCAGGCCCTGAAGATATCCGCCTTGTCTTCCATCACCCCTTCCCGCGCAACTTCCTCTCACGCTCCGTCGGCCAGCAGTATCTCTCTGGCCTTGGGGCCGCAATTGAACAGCAGGTCAAACGCCGACAGGTTGAAAAGAAATTCGCCCCACAGCTGCGGATAGACCGGGGTGGAGGCGGTAAAATACTTCAGCTGAATGCCGGCCTTTTCAAACTGCTGCTGATCAATAAATTTCTCTACTTCCCGCTGCGCCAGGTAGACATCCGCTCCTGCCCTGCGGCAGACATCCACCAGCAGCCCGTCGCCTTTGCCCTGTGCCTGCAGATCCGACTGCAGCCGCACGGGTGTGGAGATCTTCAGGCAGCCGAGCAGGTACTGGACGATTTTTATGTTCAGGTCCAGGATCCTTTCCTGCCGCTGCGACAAGAGATCTGCCAGAAACCGGTGGTGGTCTCTGAAATAGGGTGCATGAGCGTATGCGGATTCGAGCGACAGCAGAAACTTGCGCGCCCAGCGGGTTTCATGGTTGATGCGGACCTGATCGATGGGCTGCAGACCCAGATGCTTTTTGAATACCGGCACGGTCACCCACAAAGCCCCCTGGTCGTTTTTGAAGCGGTTGCGGGTAATCCAGGTGGTGCTCCGCGGGAACTGAACCCGGTCCAGCAGTACCAGAACGTCGGAAAGATCGGCTTTTTGAAAAAATCCGGGGTACGGAGCAAAGTAGGGACGATTGATGGAGATGATCATGGCCCTGATGTCACCTCGGTTGCCTGTTTTATGCCGGTGAAAATTTCGGCGCCGGGTTCGGCAGGTTTACAAAAACAACCCGACGGCCAACAGCACCGGTGTGGCGATGTTGATAACGACGTTCATCCCCATGGCGGGCAGCAGTTTCTGGATATTGTCCGGATAGCGGTGAATCGTAATGGATGCGGGAACGGCCAGCAGGACGGTGAACAGTCCGATGAGACTCCATTTCGGGAGCAGTTGCGTGAGAACCCCGCACAAAATGGACAGATAGGTCAGTACCAGAAACCCGAAATACAACCGACTGCTGGCACGCCGCCCGATCAGGATCGGATAGTGCTGCCGGCCGATTGACCGGTCGGCTTCCACGTCGGGAAACTGGTTTAACAGCAGCAGATTGCTGACAAGAAAAAACGGAACCAGCGAAGCAACCAACGCCGTCCCGGTATAGCGACCCGTCAATGCTACCTCGGTTCCCATAACCATGCATGGCCCGAAGCCGAGCCCCGGTGCGATCAGGCACAAAAATGCATTGTGCGCTATCCAGGGCGTGTAGAAAATCAGAAGAAAAAGTCCCAACACACCGACAGGAATCAGCGCCGGGCCGCTGGCGATCGAGAAATAGATGCCGATTGCGGTGGCAATGCCGAAAGAGACCACCGCAGTGCCCAATGCCTGGCCGGCCAGGTGGGGCTGAGCCGGCAGGGTGCCGCTGCCGCCGGAAAACGGGGTGCGCTGCGTGCGAAAATCGAGACCGCTTTTACAGTCGAAGTATTCGTTGAAGGCGTTGACACTGATGTGCGCTGAAATCGCTCCGATCAGCACCAGGGCCGCATGCACGGGATCTATCGATCCAGCCGACCGGAAGGCGCTTCCCAGGCCGAGCGCAACGCAGGCCGGTGTCAGAATTAAGAACGAAACCCGCATGGGGCCGAGAAGGTTTTTTATCGGGTCCATGGGTGTCACTTTCCAATGTGAGTGCAGGGCCGCATGGATATCAATCCGAATAGGTTTCTGCGAACCAGTCGATCAGCCTGCGGGCAATGCTGATTTTTCCCGGTACCCTGGGCAGGTCCGCGGCATGGTACCAGTCGGCGGTGACGATTTCATCATCATCCAGGGTGATTTCGCCACCGGCATATTCGGCGGTGAAGGCCACCATGAGCGAATCCGGGAAAGGCCAGGGCTGGCTGCCGAAGTAGCGGATGTTATGCACATCGATTCCCACCTCCTCGAACACCTCCCGGCGCACGGCCTCCTCCAGGGTCTCGCCGGTCTCCACAAAACCGGCCAGCACGCTGTGAAAGCTCGAAGTAAATCGGGTGGATCGGGCCAGCAGAAGGCGATCGCCGCGGACAACCGCCACGATGACGGCCGGCGATATGCGCGGATAGTACACCAGCCGGCAGGCATCGCAGATGCGGGCCCGTTCATCCTCTTTGTCACGGGCCAGCTGTCCGCAACGGCCGCAAAACCGGTGGTTGACTGCCCAGTGCACCAGTTGGTTGGCGCGGCCGGCGATCCAGAGAAGGTCTTCTTCGACGACACCGAAAAGCTGCCGCAGCCCGACGAATTCCAAGCCTTCCGGCTGGGGGGCACCTGCCGGCAGCCAAGCGGTATAACAACCCGTAGATCCGTATGTGCCCAGATATTGCCGTTCGACCAGAATTGATTCGAATTCAACCGGGCTGACCAGATAGGGCAGGATTTCGTCGGTGGCGCTGCGCCTTACCAGCAACCGGTTGTTTTGAAACACAAACCACCACGGGGGCCGTCCGGCCACAGGTGGCGGATGCAGGGCGGGAACGAAATTCATGGGTTGTGGTCCGGAAAGCGGCGGTCGAACTCCTCACCGTCTTCAATCAGGTCAATGCCCGCTGCGGTCAGTGTCGCAGTGGAAGCGATGTAGGGCGGCGCCTCCACGGCCTTTCCGAGTTCGACATAACCGCATTTTTCCAAATACACCATGTTCCAGTTGACTTCTGTGGTACTGGACCGGCAATCCTCTTCGATCTGCTTCAGCTCGACCGCAGCGTAGGGGTATTGTTTGAAGATGGCATACAGGTGCATCAGCATGCAGCGCCGCAGCTGTCGAACGGCGACGATATCGCCGGTGATGGTGTGATCGACCATAGCCTTTCTCCCGAAATCAGAAGTCGACCACTCCTGTGTAGTTCTGGGGCGTTATCTTCAGCAATTCCGCTTTTACCTCTTTGGAGACGTTCAGGGAGCGGATGAATTTTTCGATGGTTTTTCGATCGATGACGCCATGGGTGCGCGTCAATTCCTTCAGCGCTTCAAACGGTTCGGGATAGCCTTCCCGGCGCAGTATCGTCTGGATCCCCTCGGCGACTACCGCCCAGTTGCGGTCCAGGTCTTCCCCGATGACCTTCTGGTTCAGCACAATCTTTTCAAGCCCCTTTATGAGGGATTGAAGGGCGATCAGCGTGTGGGCCAGCGGGACGCCCACGTTGCGCGTAACAGTGGAATCGGTCAGATCCCGCTGCAACCGGGAGATCGGCAGTTTTGCCGCCAGGTGCTCGAAAACGGCGATGGCCACCCCGAGGTTTCCCTCCGCGTTTTCGAAATCGATGGGATTGACCTTGTGGGGCATGACCGAAGAGCCGACTTCGCCCGCCTTTATCTTCTGCTTGAAATAGTCCATGGCAATATACGTCCAGACGTCCCGGGAAAAGTCGATCAGGATCGTATCGATGCGTTTGAGGGCATCACAAAATGCCGCCAGGTGGTCGTAGGGTTCGATCTGGGTGGTTACCGGGCAGCGCTGCAGGCCGAGTACGCGGTTGACGAAGTGATTGCCGAAACCAACCCAGTCGATGTGAGGATAGGCAACATGATGGGCGTTGAAATTGCCGGTTGCTCCGCCGAATTTGGCAGAAAAGGGAATGGTTTTCACCGTATCGACCTGCCGCTGCAAACGATCGACGAACACGTAAAACTCTTTGCCGACCGTTGTCGGA
>Ga0111147_1087_pt1 | contig 14346 bp, 12 predicted proteins | sample DeeMarSeWOR28_12_FD_80394 | JGI IMG/M metagenome (GOLD analysis project Ga0111147, IMG submission 80394) | Deltaproteobacteria bacterium SG8_13
CAGACTCCTTTGGGCTTCATTGGGGTGTTTCACGGCGCCGTCCCCGTATGGCAGGGCCGACACACGACCGATGGTCACTCGATACCAGCCGCGGTCCGATCCCTGAAAATATCGACCAGCGGGTTCAGCAGCTCTGCGTAGGGCGGAGCGATTTGTCTTAGGCGGTCCACTACCGTTTCGAGCCCCTTTAAACACTGTCGAATCGTTTCGAACTGCTGTGCCTCGGGAACGGAAGCCATAAACTCCAGCATCAGCGGAAGATAATCCGGAAGTTCTCCTGTCTCGCGTTCGTAGCCTGCACCCATGTAGATCCGTTGCAGCCGTGTCAACGCTGCGGCTCTTTTTTCACCGTCACCCCACTTGTGATAGGTCATATTCAACGTGGTGGAAGGGTTCAGATCAAAGGCTGCCGTGTAGCGTTCCTGCAGCTGGATCGCTTTGCGGTTTTTGACTTCCGTCAGAAATGCCTCGATGGCGGTCCTCTCCCGGCCCGGGTGCAAGTGGCCCACGGCCGATACCAGCTCCGGCAGCACCCGGATATACGCGTCGTCGGGGTACTGCAGCAGCAGGGACACAATCTTGAAATAGGTGCTTGAGTCTTGCATAAGAATCTCTCCTGCTGGTCCTCCGGCTATCCGGTGGACTCGGCAAAGCCGCACCGTCCCTGGTCCGTGTAAACACCGGTGTGCTCCCTGGTGGCGGTCGGCAAAACGAAGCGTTCGTCGTAGCGCGCCAGGGCCAGAAGACGGTAGATCTGCTCGGCGTCGTCGTCTGTCAGGCCGACTTCTTCCATGAGCGCCGTATCGGCTTTGTTGTCGAGCCGCACCGTGCGCATGTATTGACGAACGGCGGACAGGCGCTTGAGGGCCAACCGCACCGGCTGCTCGTCCCCGGCGGTGAGCAGGTTGGCGAGATACGTCACCGGTATGCGAAGACGGTCGATAAGATCGTTTTCCCGGTTTTGATCGGCATGTGACCGTATCGGGCTGAGGGGCGGAATGTACCACACCATGGGCAGCGTCCGGTATTCCGGGTGCAGCGGCAGGGCCAGCCGCCAGAGTTTAGCCAGTCTATAAACGGGCGAGCGGACCGCGGCCTCCATGACGTTGTCGGAAATACCATCTGCTGCGGCCGCTTTTCGAACCTCGCCATCATTGGGATCGAGCAACACGTCCAGGTGGGCCGGATAGACCTCTGCGGCCGATATCATCGACGCAGCTGCGGCGATCCGGTCGGCGTCGTAGAGAAAAACGCCCACGTAGCGGATACGACCGACGCAGGTGTGAGCACAGAGGGTTGTGAGACCGGCTTCGGTTCGCGGGTAGCAGAAGATGCATTTCTCTGCCCGGCCGGTTTTCCAGTTAAAATACACCTTTTTATATGGGCAGCCGGAGACACAGTAGCGCCAGCCACGACAGCGCTCCTGGTCCACCAGGACGATCCCGTCTTCGTCCCTTTTGTAGAGGGCTCCGGACGGGCATGACGCCACACAGGCCGGGTTCAGGCAATGTTCGCATAATCGCGGCAGATAAAACATGAACACGTTGCGAAACTGCAGAAAGAGGGAAACCTCCAGGCGCCTAAAATTAATGTCGCCGGAGCCGGTCTCGCTCAGGCCGGCCAGATCGTCCTCCCAGTTCGGGCCCCAGCGCAGTTTGATGTGATCCCCGGTCAGTTGTGATCGCGGACGAATTGAGGGCTGGTGCCGGCGCCGGGGACTGCTGATGAGCCTCTCGTAGTCGTAGCTCCAGGGTTCGTAGTATTCGTCGATGGCGGGCAGATCGGGGTTGTGAAAAATATTGAGCCCCTTGTGCAGCCGGCCGCCGGCCTTCAGTTCCAGCTTTCCGCGTTTCAGGTGCCAGCCGCCGCGGTGGATTTCCTGGTTTTCCCACTTTTTGGGATAACCGATTCCGGGTTTGCACTCCACGTTGTTGAACCACATGTACTCGGCACCCTTGCGGTTGGTCCAAACGTTCTTGCAGGGAATGCTGCACGTGTGGCAGCCGATGCACTTATCCATATTGAGAATCATTGCGGTTTGCGATTTAATCTTCATACCAGTCAACCTCTCCCGCTTTGCGAACGATGACCACCTCGTCCCTTTGAGAACCGATGGGGCCGTAGTAGTTAAATCCGTAGCTCAGCTGGGCATAACCGCCAATCATGTGAGTGGGCTTGACCATAATGCGTGTGACGCTGTTGTGGGTTCCGCCCCGTTGGCCGGACAGCTTCGAACCCGGCGTGTTGATCAGCCTCTCCTGAGCGTGATACATGAAGGCCTTGCCGGGAGGAATGCGCGGACTGACCACTGCCTTGGCCATCACCACCCCGTTGACATTGAAGCACTCCAGCCAGTCACTGTCGTGGATGTCGATTTTGCGGGCGTCCTCGTCGTTGATCCAGATGGCCTCCCCCCCGCGAAACAGGGTCAGCAGAGTGAGAGTCTCCGAATACGTGCTGTGGATCGACCACTTGGAGTGCGGCGTCAAATAGTTCAGCACGAGTTCTTGCCCCGCTTCGCGTTCGACCGCAGTGGTCCCCAGGGCAACCATATCCAACGGCGGACGAAACAGTGGCAGCTGTTCGCCGAAATCCTGCATCCATGGGTGATCGAGGTAGAACTGCGCCCGTCCCGTCAGGGTTCGGAACGGAACCTTCTCTTCGACGTTGATGACGAAGGGCGAATAGCGCCGCTCCTCGGATTCGATCCCGCTCCAGATCGGTGAGGTAATGATCTTGCGCGGTTGGGCATTCAGATCGTCGAACCGGTACCGTTCCCCTTGCCGACGGATGCTTAGATGGCGCAAGTCCAGACCGGTTTTCTTTTCCAGCACATCCCATGATTTGACTGCGGTATCGCCGTTGGTTTCCGGTGCCAGGGCCAGGATGGTTTCCGCCACCTGTCTGCCTGTTTCCAAGATCGGCATTCCCCGGCTGATGCCGGGTGCGGCGACTCTTCCCAGCATGACCTTCAGCGATTCATACTCCTCTTGCGCCGTCCACATCACGCCTTTGGAACCAACCCCCGCCGAGACCACCAGTGGCCCCAGAGTCGTCATCATTTTGTATGTATTGGGATAGTCGCGCGTGACCAGCGTCAGTGCCGGCAGGGTCTTGCCGGGAATCGCTTCGATTTCACCCTTGCGCCAGTCTTTGACCTCCGGTTGGGCGATCTCCCCGGGGCTATCGTGCATCAGCGGGGTGGCGACTAAATCCTTCATTTCCCCCAAGTGTTCGGCTGCCAGCTCGGAAAATCGCTTGGCGATGGTTTTAAACTGTTCCCAGTTGGTGCGTGACTCCCAGGGCGGATCGATGGCCGGATTGAAGGGATGGATGAACGGGTGCATGTCGGTGGTGCTCAGATCGTGCATTTCGTACCAGCCGGCCGCCGGCAGGGCAACATCCGCATACATGGCGCTAGTAGACATGCGCAGCTCCAGGGTCACGAGAAGGTCGAGCTTGCCCTCCGGGGCCGGATCGGGTCGTTTTACTTCCTGTGGGCGCAGTTCTGCGTCCTTGTTAAATACGGCATTGTCGACCCCCAGCAGATGCTTGAGAAAATACTCGTGCCCCTTGCCGCTGGCCCCAAGGAGATTAGCACGCCACAGAAACAGCATGCGCGGGAAGTTTTGCGGATCGTCCGGGTCTTCTATCGCAAACCGCAACTCGCCTTTTTTCAACCGTTCGACGACGTAGGCAATGATCTGCTCATCAGAGGCCGCACCCGCAGCGGACGCCTCCCGGGAGATTTCCAGAGGGTTGCGGTTAAATTGCGGGTAAGAGGGCAGCCATCCCAGTCGTGCGGCGATGGCGTTGTAGTCAGCCATATGCAGCGGTGTGCGCTCTTCGACCAGTGGTGACCGGAGGTGTTCGGCGCTGAAGATATCGTAGCGCCATTGATCAGAGGCGAAATAATAGAATGATGTACCGTTCTGCAGGCGGGGCGGACGACGCCAGTCGAGCCCGAAGGCCACCTGGGACCAGGCCGCCTGGGGTCGAACCTTTTCCTGCCCCACGTAGTGTGCCCACCCGCCGCCGTTGACACCCTGGCACCCACACAAAGTGGTTAGACTGATAATGGTGCGGTAGATCATGTCGCTGTGATACCAATGATTGGTTCCCGCCCCTAAAAAGATCATCGATTTGCCGCGGGTTTTTTCGGCGTTTTCGGCAAACTCTCTGGCTACCCGGATCACGTCCTGCTTGGGAACGCCGGTGATCGGCTCCTGCCAGGCCGGGGTGTATGGCTTGGGGTCGTCATAATCGGTCGGATAATCGGCATGGGTCTGGGGTGTCTTTGCGGAACGGACGCCCAGGTGTGCAGCCAGCAGATCGAATACGGTGGTCACCATTTTTTCGCCGGAAGCGGTTTGGATTTTTTTCACCGGAACCACGCCGCTTTTGATTTCTCCATGCCCGGATTCGAAAAGCGGAAACCGGACGGTTTCCCAGGTATCCTGGTCCCCCGCAAAGCTAAGCAGCGGCTCAATTTGCGCTCCGTTCTCTTCCAGCTTGAGGTTCCAGCGGCCGCTGTCGTCCCAGCGAAAGCCAATGCTGCCATTGGGAACGCAAAAGCGACCGGCGGCGGCATCATACAGGATCGTTTTCCATTGAGTATGTTCACCATCCGAACCCAAGTCGGAAGCCCTCAAGAAGCGGCCCGGAACATATGCGTCTGCGTTGGGTTCAAGAACCACCACGAAGGGCAGGTCCGTGTATGCCTTGGCGTAGTTAGTGAAATAATCGGACTCCCGGTCGATGTAGAATTCTTTTAAGATCACGTGGGTCATCGCCATGGCCAGGGCGGCATCGGTACCGGCTTTGGCCGGCAGCCAGGTGTCGGCGAATTTGACATACTCGGCATAGTCCGGCGCCACGGCTGCCACTTTGGCCCCGCGGTAGCGAACTTCGGTGAAAAAATGCGCATCCGGGGAGCGGGTCATGGGCAGGTTGGTACCCCACACAATCATGTAAGTCGACTCATACCAATCCGCGCTTTCGGGCACATCTGTCTGTTCACCCCAGATCTGGGGCGATGCCGGCGGCAGGTCGCAGTACCAGTCGTAAAAACTGATCATGGAAGCGCCGATCAAAGAGAGAAAACGAGCGCCGGAGGCGTAGCACACCATCGACATGGCTGGAATCGGGGTGAAGCCGAAGACGCGATCGGGACCGTACTGTTTGATGGTGTGAATCAGTGCGGCAGCCACCAGATCGGCGGCTTCTTCCCAAGAAACCCGCACGAACCCGCCCTTGCCGCGATCTTTTTGATAGCGACGGCGTTTTTCAGCGTCGCCTGCGATGCTGTCCCAGGCGTGTACCGGATCGGTGTATCGGCTGAGGGCTTCGCGCCACATTTCTAAAAGGCTGAAGCGCACCAACGGATACTTTAGCCGCACCGGACTGTAGGTGTACCACGAGTAAGTGGCGCCCCGCGGACATCCCCGCGGCTCGTGGTTAGGATACCCGTCCCCGCAGGCCGGGTAGTCCGTGCGCTGGGTTTCCCAGACCAGAATACCGTCCTTGACGTACACATCCCAGGAGCAGGAACCGGTGCAGTTTACGCCGTGGGTGGAGCGGACTTTTTTGTCGTATTGCCAGCGGCGGCGATAGAGATCTTCCCACTCCCTCTGACCGCATCGGACATGTGCCCAGCCATCGGCAGTGGTTTCTTCCTTGCAGCCGTGTTTGTCGCCTTTTTGGCGAAAGAACCGCAGGGATGAAAGAAGAAATTTATCTGGCATAATGCACCTCCTAAGGATGACGGTGAAATGCGTCTTGAGAACCCGCAACACGTGAGCAGTCGGCAGGCAGAGAGCAGATCGGAATCGTAGAGTTTGCAATGCTTTTCGAGATTCGATCTGCAGTCGTAAACCGCTCCGTCACCCACAAGCTGCGAGGCCCTTTTTGGATTCAGGTTGCAACGGGCCTTTATGTCACTTCGGATATTTCGGGTTCGTGGTGGAGCAGGTACTTTTCCTTTAGGGAATCGAGCAGAGCATGATATTCTTCGTGTCGACCCCGTCCGATTTTTTCCTTCTCCAGACGCTCGAAATCCTTTGCGAGTCCCTCCATTCTCACCCTCGAGAGCCGATTTGTCGCAATCTCGAACAGCACGTTGTCTTCCTTGAAGATGTGCCTGCGGAGAAGATCGATGTACGCCTCAGCAGCACTTTGAAACGCATTGGCCGCGTTTTTCTTCCCCGAAGTCATCTCCTGGATGGCGTTGCCCATATCTTGGATGTGCATGCGCCCCAGATTGTGCTCGCTCAACATCATCCCGATTGGACCTCCTTCACGTGAAACACCGAGCTTTTCCAGCTCAGGGAAGAGAAAACCTTCTTCCTTGCCGTGGTGGCAGGCGTCGGCAAAAGTTCTAAAAAAATCTATCAGAAGCGCTGCGTCCGCCCCCGCGAAAGTCGCGTCAGGAGTATGGATTTTTTTCGATAATTTTTCCAGAATCGCTAGGGCCGACTCGATGGCCCTATGTTCCGTTTTCAGCTCTTCAATGGGGTTCATCGGAAACCTCCGTCGGAACCAATTGGTTCATAAGGTCATTTACTGCTCGTTTGCAACAAATTACTCAGCAAATTATGTGCCAAATATTTATATAATAATTTCAGATTGATAGGATTAATGTTGTATAAATGACAGCAAAATCTAGTTGTATTTTCTGCTACGATGTTATACTTATTACCACCATGGACAAAACGGACATTCTCATACGTATCGCCATGGATCTCACCTCGGCTCTGAACGCCGATAATCGATATCAGCGGCTGCTTGACTCTCTTCGTCGGGCCATTCCATATGATGCCGCGGCCCTGATGCGCATCGACGGCGACGGATTCACAGTAGCGGCATCCAATGGTCTCGTGGAAGATATAGCCGGGCGGCATTTCTCACGGAGCGACCACCCGCGATTGGACATCATCTGCAATTCGAAAGAGCCGGTGCTTTTCCCCGCCGATTCTCACCTTCCAGATCCCTTCGACGGATTTCTGGCCGATGAATCCTTGTCCAAAACCCGCATTCGTTCGTGCCTGGGATGTCCACTGTATGCGGGCAACTCCCTGATCGGGGCACTTACCGCCGATGCCGTCGACCCGCTTGCCTTCAAAGGGCTGGATTTGAAATTTATCCGGGCCATCGCGGCGTTGGCCGGCGCAGAAATGCATACAACCGATTTGATGCGGGCACTCGAAATCGGCGCTGAGAAAATGGGACTCATCGCCAAGGATCTGATGCGCGACGTTCTTTTGGATAGGGGCAAAGAGATGATCGGCACCAGCAAAGCGATGGATCAATTGCGAAGGGAAATCGATCTGGTCGCGCGTTCTGATTTTTCGATTTTAATAACCGGCGAAACTGGTGTCGGCAAAGAACTTGTGGCCAGGGCGATTCATTCTGCATCTCAGAGATGCGATCCTGTTCGGTCATGCGAAAGGTGCATACACAGGCGCGATTAACCCCAGAATCGGCAAATTTGAGCTTGCAGACGGAGGGACCCTATTTCTTGATGAGATCGGCGAATTGCCTCTATCCGTTCAACCCAAACTATTACGTGTTTTGCAAGAAGGTGAGGTTCAAAAACTTGGTTCCAACAAAGTCAAACACGTCAATGTCCGTATCTTGGCAGCCACCAATCGGAACTTGGACAATGCGGTCAAAAACGGGCACTTTCGATTAGATCTGTACCACCGTCTGAATGTATACCCTCTGCGGGTGGCGCCGCTAAGAGAGAGAATTGAAGACATACCCCTTTTGGCAGGGCATTTTTGTGAATTAGCTCAAAAGCGGATTGGCTCGGGCAGGTTTTTTTTGCACCCGCGGACCTTGGCAGCGCTAAGAAAATACAGCTGGCCGGGAAACGTCCGAGAATTTGAAAACGTCATTACACGGGCCGTCTTGAAAACATCATTGGACGCCACAAGGGGGGATGAAGTAATTATTTTCCCCGAAAATTTGGATATGAATTTAGATGGAATGACGGAAGACGAAACCACAGCCGTTGACAGGATGGAAAATGAGGAAGCCGGCAGCTTAACGCTTAGAGAAGCCGTGGACAACTTTAAAAGAGACTATATCCTCAGAACGGTTGAAATAAATGGGGGAAATTGGGCTGCAGCCGCCCGGCGGTTAGGAATACATAGAAGTAATTTGCATAAACTTTGCAGCAGGTTGAATATCAAATAACGGCGTTTTGATAAAGTCGGCAGCAACAGAACGCCTCAAACCTATCTCTGAATGCGAAAAGTTTCATTATCACAAACGTGTAAGGATGTGGAAGGAAGATTTTAGATTCCCAGGCTTCACCAGAACTGAGGGTTCCAGTCAACACGATTGGCACCAAGCCTTCTTCCAAGGTCAGCGCTTCGTCTAAAGGGTGAGCATGGATTTCGACAGAAGGCTTGGGGCGGGCGCGGCGGCTGTCGGCTTTCACCCGAGTTCCCTGAAATCGACTTTGTGGACCGGTTAGAATATCGATCTTAATGCCACCCACATCAGTACCGCCAGGCCCAGGTTTAGCAAACTCGTATTTTTCGCTCCAGGGACAACTCCAATTGCTGAGATTGTTCAGACAGCAATTTCAAAATTGACTTATTGTTTCCCGGAATTTTAAGACGAATCCGTTCCTTTACGGCAGGCGGATTATAATTTTCACGTAATTTTTCCAATAGCTTGTCGGGCTGTAGTAGACGAATGGTTTCGGTGCGTGTGATAATCAGGTCTTCTACCATCGTTTTCAAAACCTTTGATACGGTTGAAAGGCTCATCGGTTTTTTATTCCAACGGTCTACCAGGAGGTTTCGCTGGTTAATTGTGGCACGGATATCTTGAACAGTTTGGAAGTCGGGATAAACGAAAAACCCTCGTCCCACCATTGAACTGTTTTTGCGGTAAATGTTTTTAATGGCAGATGATGAGGGGAAACGGTTCTTACCGCCACTTCGAAATACACTGAATGTGTCCGGAGAAACCACCACACAGTTGCCACACAGATCAATGCCGCTAATCCCTTCCTCTTCCAGCTCTTTAAGCTGACGTTCACTTAAAAACGGCATAAAAAGCATTGGGAAAATTATCAAGCAAAATATTGATACTTGACTGGATTGATATTGAAATGAGCTTTACCTGGAAAAGTCAAGATCTCCCTGGACAATTTAAGGTAAGCGTCATCCCCAGCCGATAGGGGTCGGGGGTGCTCAAAATTCCCATACTGCAGAAGAATTGCGCCCCTTTCATGGTCATTAAAAATCAATACCCGAACCTCATATCAATGTCGGCCTGTCAGGCTGGCCTCGCGGATGGTAATGCATAAATGGCCACCTTGCCGACAACCGGCAGGGCGGTCTGCAGAGAGTGGCAACCGTCGATGGGCTCACGTTCCGCAAAAAGTTCGGTAGGGCTGCGCCGAAGGGGGCGGTGGCAGGTGATAGCCGGCCTGTTCCGGCGGATCCTGGTAGGGTTGGGACAGAGAACCCAGCAGTTTTTCCATAACCTTAAAATCGGCCCGCTCCACGGCCGCCTCCAAGGCCTCTTCCACCCGATGGTTGCGGGGGATGACCGCCGGGTTGTGGGTGTGCATAAGTCGGCGGGATGCCTCCCAGGAATCCGGTTGCCGTTTTAGCCGGGCCTGCCAGCGCTCGAACCACTGCTTAAAATCCAGGGCCCGGAACACGGAGGCCTCCGGCAAGGAACCGGATGCCAGGTCGCGGAAGGTGTTGGTAAAATCCGCCCCGTGTCGGTGCATGCAATCGAGCAGGTCCTCCACCAGGGCGCTGTCATCTGCTTCCTGGTTCAACACCTCTTGCGGATCCTCGTGAATTATCGGCAACAGCGTCTCGGCAAACCGGGCAAGATTCCACTGGGCGATCTGCGGTTGCCGGCCGTAGGCGTATCGGCCGTTGTGATCGATGGAACTGAAGACGGTATCCGGATCGTAGGCGTCCATGAACGCGCAGGGACCGTAGTCGATTGTTTCACCGCAAAGGGCCATGTTGTCTGTGTTCATGACGCCGTGGATAAAGCCAACCAGCAGCCAGCGGGCCACCAGGGACGCTTGCCGCTCCATGACGGCCCCAAGCAGGGCAAGATACGGATTCCCGTCCACGGCCAGATCAGGAAAGTGGCGATGGATGGTGTAATCGGCCAGCGTCCGGATCCCGTTGGCTTTGACCATCGCTGCCGCATACTCGAAAGTGCCTACGCGGATGTGGCTGGCTGCCGCGCGGGTAAGAATCGCCCCCTGCAGGGCGGTTTCACGGAACACCTGTTCACCAGTAGTCACCACCGCAAGGCTGCGGGTCGTCGGTATGCCCAGGGCGTGCAGGGCCTCGCTGATGATATACTCCCGAAGCATCGGCCCCAGGGCTGCCCGCCCGTCCCCCTGCCGCGAAAACGGGGTCTTGCCAGACCCTTTGTACTGGATGTCGAAGCGCTCACCTTTCGGTGTTACCTGCTCGCCCAGCACTATTGCCCGCCCATCGCCCAGCATGGTGAAATAGCCGAATTGATGCCCCGCGTAGGCCTGAGCAAGAGGCTCTGCCCCCTCGGGGATCCTGTTGCCCGAGAAAACGGCGGCGCCCTCGTCGCCCTTCAGGGCATCGGGGTTCAGCCCCAAAAACTGCGCCAGCGCTCCGTTGAAAACCACGAGTTTCGGCGTGCGCACAGGTACTGGATTCAGCCGGACATGGAAAGCCTCCGGCAACCGTGCGTAGCTGTTCTCGAAATTCCACCCCGCGTCCGGGCGGTTTTGTCTGCTGCTGGGCGTCATAGAATCCTCCTGAATCTCATACGAAGTGTACGACAACAAAACATTAGGATAGGATACCCGGAAGTCAAGAGGAAGCGGGCACGAAATGACGCCCGCTGTTCCTCTTTTCATACGTTCCATGCTGGTACAGATTGACATATGTCTTCAGAAAGGGGTATATGAAGCGGAAAACGACTGTCATGGGAGGTAGGTTCGGCAAATACGGTGATCTCAAACGTAAGGCGGTTTTGCGCAAAAGCCGTATTGAAAAAAGACGCCTGCAAAAGGAGGTAGTCCTCAGGTCTCAAAAAAGGCGCAAGGTCAAGCGGGATACTTTGAAACCCTTATAATCAGCGCCGGCCGGTCGACACGCAACCTGCGGAAATGAAATCAATCGACATCTATCATTTTTTCGATCAACACCCGCGCATTCTCGGCGAGGGTGCCGTTATCGAGCGCTTGCGCCGCGGCGGCTTTGAACTCGACCCCCACGTAGTCAATTCGGCCTTCATTTACGACGATATCAATCGAGCGGCCATTGAGATGATCTACCGTCAATACTTGGACATCGGCTTTGAGTATGAGTTGCCGCTGGTGCTTTCCACCCCCACCTGGCGTGCCAGCCGAGAGAGGATTGAGGCGGCCGGCTACGGTAGCCGGGATTTGAACGGCGATAATTTTCAATTTCTGGATGCGCTGCGGGCAAGCTACGGGCCGTACGCTCAAATGGTCGTGATTTGCGGTCTGTTGAGCTGCCGCGGAAATGCCTACAATCCCGCCGAAGCCCTTGGCGTCGACGAGGCCTGTCAATTTCACGCCTGGCAGGCCGAACGGCTGGCCGGAGCCGGAGCGGACTTTCTGCTTGCCGCCACATTGCCGGCGCTCAGCGAGGCGATCGGATTAGCAACCGCTCTGGCCGGCACCGGAACACCTTACTTGGTTTCATTTGTGGTGCGGCCCGAAGGCACGCTGCTCGACGGCACGCCGCTGAAGCAGGCTTTGGCAGCAATCGAGGACGCCGTGAACCCACCACCACTGGCCTTTATGGCCAACTGCACGCATGCTTCGTTTTTGAAAAGTGCACTCGTGCACAGGGAGCATTCCTCTTTTCATGTCAGGGAGCGAATCATTGGCCTGTTCGCCAACACGGCCGCCCTGACCCCGGAAGAGCTGGACAATAGTGAACGCCTGGTCGAGGAGGACCCGGACACCTTTGGTCGGACTATTGCCGGACTCCATGCGGACTTCGGTTTGAAGATCCTGGGCGGTTGCTGCGGAACCGACGACCGACATATCCGGAGTTTAGCGGCTCAGCTCTGTTGATCTTACACTAGTCAGCTTCTTGATTTTCTTGGTCAGAAACTTCGCAAGGTTCTGCAAGGTTCAGATTCCAGGATAGCGACATGCTGAGGATCTATTGGTAGGTTTTTCGAGAAACGATGAGAGGCTTCGGGAATCCGATACCTAAGACGGGTTTTCCGCACTTGATAATGTCGTGAGGGAACATTTTTTCTGCTGAAAGTCACGTAAGTTTATTCTCATCATTGGCGCTCATAGACCCGCCCATCTCAACAAGCAAATCAATCTTGTCAAAATCCGGGAGTTCCCATGATTCGAAAAAGTGTCTGTCTATCGTTGGTATTTATCCTGCAGCGCATCAGCCATATGTCTCACGGTGGCAAAGGCGCGCTCAACGGTGCGCTCCTTATCCGGGTTGATCAAGCAGCAGGTCGCCGGCGAAAGCATGCTGCGTGCGATCAATTGCTCCCGGTCAATGCCTTTTGGACATAGGATCTTCCAGACGTTTTCGAGGTGCTGTATCAAGGAAGAAATTTCCTCCTTTGAAAAAGCTTCGAACCCTGTCGGCACAATACCCCAAACGATAACACCTCCGCGATCTAAAAATCTTCGAACAGAGGCGGCATAAGATGAGAAGATCTCGGCATTGGCGTAAACGTCCAAAGAAAGCACGTCGAGATCGAGAATAAGCAGGAAATCCCAATCCGGGTTGCCACACAAATGGATGCCCCGAGGTCGATCGACCTGAGTGAAGAATTGATCCAGATCGCCTTTAGCTTTCAAGTCTCCATAACCGGCCATACCGCGCTTGACAGTCTTGCCAGTAGCGGTGCCTAAAGGACGTGGTTAAGGCCGAGTGATTTGGCATTTTTACACCAAATTTACACCAAACTAAAAACGGGAAGTTGGTGGATTCATCTAACTTCCCGTTAATACAGTGATAAAATCAATACATGAATGGTGGAGGCGGCGGGAGTCGAACCTACGTTAGTCCTTACAGCTACAGGGATTTGCAGCGGTTTGCCGAATGTTCACTGAATATCCGCTAATCTACGATCCAGCTTTCGAGCGTTTATCCAACAGTTCCCGAGTATACCCAGCTACATCCGCCTGAAGGTCAGGATTTGGCTCATTATATTGAAACTGCGCAACACGGCTCGGCCCAATACTATCCGGATCAACGAAGTCTCGGGTCAAAATTTCAAGCGCCTTTTTTGTTTCTGCCTCCTTCAATAATGGGCTGAGGCATTCGCAGAGGGTACTAAGCTACCAACGACCACGAGATCATCCAACAAATCCCCGAGTTTTGTGGAGACGGAAAGGCAGGTTTGGCGCACTAACTCTACATTTTCTTTTGTGTAATCGTACGCGAATAATGGTTTTTCAGGCATCCCGCCTCCAATTTAGTTTCTCCTTGCGGACCATCGAAGCGGCCTCTTTCGCCCGTTCCGGATGCCCCTTGAGATCAAGAATTACTTGTACAGGATGTGCGCAAACAATACCTTCCTGATCCGACGATCCATGGAAAACACCTTTATCGTTGGGAACTACCAGCCAGGTGTTGGCCCCTCGATCATCCTCCCTAAAATGGAGCTGGTTAAAAAGGTTTTTTCCGGGCGAATCAGCTAAAAACAGAGTGACCATACGGAATTTGGTGAAGTGGGTATATTGCCAGGCTCCGGCCAGTCCAGTTGCCGCGTAATCGACTTCTTGATCAGAAAGGATCCGGGTCATCTTTTTGAGAAGTTCCTCTCCCGATCGAGCAGCAACGTGCCCTTTGATGATCTGATGCTTTGAAAAATCATAAGCCTCAAGCCAGGCATCAAGAAGCTCATCCGGATTTGATGGTTTCAAAGCCCCTTTATCATCTCTATTAATCAGATTAAGCTCTTCCAGTCTGCGGACAATCCGGCTGGTATATCCTTCGTCCAAACCAGTGATTTTCGAAAGTTCTCGCTGGTTGTGGCCTTGTTTCGGATCAATAAGCAACTGCCGAACGATTCGGGCACCTTTAGGTGCAAACACGTTGGCCGGCCGGCCGGCTTTCTTAAATTTGTTTGGCCGGCCCTCGATATGAATCAAAAGCCCTGGAGCTTTGATATGAGCGTTTCCTGATAGATCGATCCAGGACAAACCATGCTCTTTACAGAGATCCATTCCAGATCTTCCCATAATACTGCCAGCTGTAATAGTGCGGCATTGCCTGGGCGTTAAACTGCGGGCTTTCTCTCCACCGCCGCCTCGGGGTCAAAATCAACTATATTGGTATTCGTACCCGGGAACCGGACGGC
>Ga0111147_1069_pt1 | contig 13934 bp, 10 predicted proteins | sample DeeMarSeWOR28_12_FD_80394 | JGI IMG/M metagenome (GOLD analysis project Ga0111147, IMG submission 80394) | Deltaproteobacteria bacterium SG8_13
TAGCGATGGAAAAGGAGCTGCGTTTTGCGATTCGCGAAGGCGGCCGAACCGTCGGTGCCGGCGTTGTCAGCGATATCATCGAATAAAGCGGAAGGAATGGATCGGTGAGAGTCATAGTGACGCTCGCGTGTAGTGAATGCAAGCGGAGAAACTACACGACGACGAAAAACAAACGAACGACTCCTGACAAGCTGGAGTTCAACAAGTATTGTCGTTTCTGCCGGAAACATACACCCCACAGAGAAACCAAGTGATTCAAGAGGCGATTCGGCACTCGGTGGCTGTATAGACATCGGAAAGGCTCGCCGGACAAAAAATGCCGTTCCGGCGACAGGGGGTGCCGGACACCGGGTTCGGGAAACAACCTGAAGATCTGCCCCGACCTGCAAATTTTAAGTTGGAACAAAGCGCAGAGCACAAGTGAAGGTCGATCGCAACTGTGCGCTTGCCTTCGAGGTTCGGCTTTGGGCTTTCATGGTTCTCAGGGGCAACGGAGCAAACGTGGGACGCTTACAACGCAAAAAAACGAGCAAGAAGAAAAAAAAGCCGGAAGCCAATACCGGGTCAACTGCAATGACAGCTCAGGCAGCTGTTGCGAAACCGGCTGGCGACCCTGGGGCTGGCTCTCCAAAAGCGATCGTTTCGAAAAGGCCGGCCCCTGTGGTCAAGACGGTAGCGACCAAGCCGAAAGAGAACTTCATCTCCAAAGCGATTCAATTTTTGCGGGAGGTCAAAGTTGAGCTGAAAAAAGTTGCCTGGCCTTCACGAAAACAGACATTCGGCTCAACTCTCGTCGTCATCATCCTGGTCACGATCATCGCCTTTTTCCTCGGAGCGGTCGACATCGGTTTATCCAGTCTGGTGAAACTCGTCCTTCGATAAATTGAGGAGAATCAGCAAAAGTGGCGGATAAAAAATGGTATATCGTCCATGTCTACTCCGGTTTTGAGGGCAAGGTAAAAACCGCTCTCGAAGAGCGTATACAAACTTCGCCGCTGGCGGAGAAATTCGGCAAGGTGCTGGTGCCGACCGAAGAGGTGGTTGAACTTGTAAAAGGCAAGCGGAAAACCTCTTCCCGGAAATTCTATCCGGGCTACATTCTGGTCCAGATGGAAATGAACAATGAAACCTGGCACATCGTCAACAGCACCGCAAAAGTAACCGGTTTCCTGGGCGGGCGCTCCAGCCCGACGCCGCTTACCGATGAGGAGGCCGAGCAGATTCTCAACCGCATGGAAACCGGCAAACTCAAGCCGCAACCTAAATTCTACTTCGAGTTCGGCGATGAGATCCGGGTGATCGACGGTCCCTTTACAAATTTCAACGGAACCGTGGAGGAAGTCAATCCTGAAAAAGGAAAGATCAAGGTCCTGGTGAGCATATTCGGGCGCTCGACGCCGGTGGAACTGGACTTTGTGCAGGTAACCAAGCTCTGATGGATGCGATTGCGTTGCACCGCAGAATGGACGCGAAGAAACTGTTCAGGGAGTGAAAAGGGCGTATGGCAAAAAAAGTAATGGCATTGATTAAACTACAGGTAGAGGCAGGCAAAGCCAACCCCTCACCTCCGATCGGACCTGCTCTGGGTCAACACGGGGTGAATATAATGGACTTTTGCAAAGCATTCAACGCTCGGACCGCCGATGAGGCCGGCATGATCATACCGGTGGTAATTACCGTGTATCAGGACCGGTCGTTTACATTTATCACCAAAACACCACCGGCTGCCGTTTTGTTGAAAAAAGCCGCCAAAATAGCCAAGGGTGCCGGCGATCCCAAGCGCGATCGCGTAGGCAGCGTTACGCGGGCGCAGGTGGAAGAGATAGCCAAGCTGAAAATGGTCGACCTGAACGCCAACGACGTGGCCGCAGCGTGCAAGATCATTGAAGGCACTGCCAGGAGCATGGGCATCGAGGTCCAGTGATTGGTGTTAGTTTGGGAGCCGCAGGCTGCCAACTGCCTGCCGGAAGGCACGATCGCCGGATGACCCAAGAAAAATCGGAATGAGAGGTTGTGATTGAGATGGCGAAACGGGGAAAAAAATACCAGGAATCGAGAAAAAAGATGGGCACGGGTAAGATTGCCGATTTCACGGAAGCCGTGAAACTGTCTATCGGCACCTCCTTTGCAAAATTCGACGAAACCATCGACGTGGCGGTCCGTCTCGGTGTGGACCCCCGGCACGCGGACCAGATGGTACGGGGGTCCGTGATTCTGCCCAATGGAATCGGCAAGGAAGTCAAAGTGGCCGTTTTTGCCAAAGGCGAAAAGGAGAAAGAGGCCCAGGATGCCGGTGCTGATTTTATCGGCAACGACGAGTTGATCGAAAAGATCAAGGGGGGATGGTTCGGCTTCGACAAAGCGGTTGCCACCCCTGATATGATGGGCAGCGTCGGTAAGATCGGCAAACTGCTGGGCCCCAGGGGACTGATGCCGAATGCGAAAACCGGCACGGTCACCTTCGATGTGGGCCGGGCCGTTCAGGAACTCAAGGCGGGCAAGATCGAGTTCCGGGTTGAAAAAGCGGGCATTGTCCACGCGCCTGTGGGCAAGGTGTCGTTCGGTGTGGAGAAGATCGTCGAAAACATTACCGCATTCATGGAAACCATCATGCGGCTCAAACCGGCCGCCAGCAAGGGGACGTACCTGAAGGGCGTGGCCATTTCCACCACCATGGGCCCCGGGATAAAAGTCGACACCGCAAACATGAAGGACATGATCAAGTAAGCCAAACAATCGCAGACTGTCAAAGACCGTAGGTGCGCCGATGTCGGGTGCTTAAGCGGCCAGAAGCCGGCCTTCCGAGACAGGATGAGACGTTAGCCTGCGCGACGCCGGCGGAAATGCCGCAATAAACTGTTCGCCAGATAAGGTTGCCTCCGGTTTTGACAGAAGTGGAAAGGAGGTGTTTTTCAGAAGTGAAACTGGAAGAGAAGAAACAAATCGTCGAAGATCTGCACGAACGCCTGACGAAATCCAAGGTTGTCATCGTCACCGATTACAAAGGACTTGACGTGGCGGCCGTAACGGAATTGCGCAGACAGCTTCGGGAATCACAAATTGAGTTCCAGGTCGTAAAAAACACGCTGCTCGTAAGGGCGGCGGCAGACACCGACGCTGCCTTGATGCAGAACCAGTTCAAGGGGCCCAGTGCCATTGCTCTTAGTTATGACGATCCGGTATCTCCGGCAAAGATCTTAACCACCTTTGCAAAGGATAACGAAAAACTGGAGATTCGGGCCGGCGTTATGAGCGGGAAAGTTCTCGATCTGGCAGCGATTAAAGCACTGTCGAACCTGCCGTCTCGGGAACAATTGCTTGCCCAGCTGCTTTCGGCGATGAACGGTGTGCCGACCTCACTGGTGAGGGTGCTGGCCGCCGTGCCGCAGAAACTGGTATATGCGTTGCAGGCGATCAAAGAGCAGAAAGAGGCTGCTTGAGCGGTATTGCGGCAGCCCGTGTTTTTGCAACCCATTGCACTTAGCACACGAAAATAGATACTGGAGGAGCAAACCAATGGCGGAAGTAAGCAAAGCAGATGTAATCGATTTTATAGCAAACATGTCGGTTCTCGAACTTTCAGAACTGATCAAGGAATTGGAAGACAAGTTCGGTGTCTCGGCCGCGGCCCCGGTGGCGATGATGGCTGCAGGGCCGGCCGGCGGCGCAGAGGCTGCAGCGGCGGAAGAAAAAACCGAATTCGACATTATCCTGACGGCTCACGGCGACAAAAAGATCCAGGTCATCAAGGAAGTTAGAGCCATCACTGGCCTGGGGCTCAAAGACGCCAAAACGCTGGTGGACGATCTGCCCAAACCGGTCAAGGAAGGCGTGCCGAAAGAGGAAGCAGAAAAAATCAAGGCGCAGCTGGAAGAGGCCGGAGCTCAGGTAGAAGTAAAGTAACATTGCGACGCTGCAGGTGTGGAATGCCCGACCCGCCGGACGTGCTTCGGACTGTCGGCATTCCACCTCACCACTGCAGCGGTCAGCGAGCGCAATGCGGTGCAGTTTCGCCAATGCAAAATGCAGCACCCGTGGAAGTTCGAAGGAACCCATTGAACAGGGAGTGAACATGTCAGAAAGGCCTGTGGCAAGTAAGCGTGTCAGAAAAAACTTCGGCAAAATACCCCAAATTGTGGGCATACCGGATCTGATTGCCGTCCAGCGGGAGTCGTATAATCGATTTCTGCAGATGGACACACCACCGGAAAAGAGGGATAAAAAAGTCGGACTGCAGTCGGTCTTCAATTCGGTCTTCCCGATTAAGGATTTTACCGGAAGCGCCTCCCTCGAGTTCGTTTCGTACCGTTTCGGGGAAGTCAAACACAGTGTCGAGGAGTGCATCCATCGCGGGATGACCTATGAAATTCCCATGCGCATAACCGCCCGACTGGTCGTCTACGATATCGACAGCGAAACCGGCATTGCCAATATTCGCGATATCAAGGAGCAGGAGATATACTTCGGCACGATACCGCTGATGACTGAAAAGGGCACATTCATCATCAACGGCACCGAACGGGTGGTGGTCAGTCAGCTCCACCGCAGCTCAGGGGTCTTCTTCGACCATGACAAGGGCAAAACCCACTCAAGCGGTAAAATTATTTACAGCTCACGGATCATTCCCGTCCGTGGCTCTTGGATCGACATGGAAATCGATCCCAAGGACATCGTAAACATCCGCATCGACCGGCGAAGAAAATTTCCAATAACGATACTGTTCAAAGCTTTCGGCTATCGGGTCGAGGATTTGCTGAACTATTTTTATCAAACCGAACGAATCGTTATTAAAGCCAAACGGCCCTATAAACAGTTCAACCCCGCGTTTCTTAAGGGGCAGCGGGCCAGCAAAGACGTAAAGGATCCGAAAGACGGAGAGATTGTCGTCAGAAAGGGCCGGATGTTTACCGTCAGGGCCATCAAACGCCTGCAGGCCTCCGGTATGGATTTGGTCCCCATTTCGATGGAGGAGATCGTCGACCGCGTGTTCGCCAGCGCTATTGCCGATCCGGAAACCGATATTCCGATGGTCAAGGCTAACGAAACCGTCAACGAGGAGAATCTTGCCAAGCTGGAGGAAGCCGGTATCAGTGAATTCGACCTGCTTTTTATCGACGGGGTGACGGCCAGCGACTCGATACGCAAAACGCTGCAGGTCGACAAAGTGGAATCGAAAGAAGACGCTCTGATCGAAATCTACCGCAGGCTCAGGCCCGGGAACCCTGCGACCCCTGAAGTGGCGCAGGATTTCATCGATAACCTTTTCTTCAGACCGAACTATTACGATCTGTCGGGTGTCGGCCGGTTGAAGATCAACCAGCGCCTTGGCATCGACACCTCCATGGAACTTGGCATACTGCGCAAAGAGGACATCCTTCTCACCTCCAAAGCCTTGATCGAACTTCGCGACACGCAGGGTACGGTGGACGACATCGACCACCTCGGCAACCGCCGGGTCCGCGCGGTGGGCGAACTGCTCGAAAACCAGTACCGGATCGGTCTGGTTCGAATGGAGCGTGCCATCAAAGAGCGCATGAGCCTGCAGGAAGTAGACGCGTTGATGCCCCATGACCTTGTCAATCCCAAACCGGTATCGGCGGTGGTCAAAGAGTTTTTCGGCACCAGCCAGCTTTCCCAATTTATGGACCAAACCAACCCGCTGTCGGAAACCACGCACAAACGTCGATTGAGCGCGCTGGGCCCCGGCGGGTTGACCCGGGAACGCGCCGGATTCGAAGTCCGAGACGTACACCCGTCGCACTACGGGCGCATTTGTCCGATTGAAACACCGGAGGGGCCCAACATCGGTCTGATTGTTTCATTGAGCACATACGCCCGCGTGAACAATTACGGCTTTATCGAAACGCCTTACAGCGTCGTTCAGGATGCCACAGTTACCAACGAAGTCCGATTTCTGGACGCTTTCGAGGAAAAGAAGCACCCCATTGCACAGGCCAACGCGCCGCTTAATGCAAAAAAACAGTATGTTAATCCAATGGTCACCTCTCGCGTCGAAGGTGAATTCGAAATGACGGACCGGGAGAAGATCGAGCTGATGGACATCTCGCCCAACCAGCTGGTGAGCGTATCGGCCTCTTTGATCCCATTCCTTGAAAATGACGATGCCAACCGCGCTCTGATGGGCTCTAACATGCAGCGCCAGGCAGTGCCGTTGCTGGTTAACGAGGCGCCATTGATCGGCACCGGAATCGAGGGAGTGGTTGCCAGAGATTCGGGTGTGGCTGTCGTGGCAAAGCGGGATGCCGATGTGGTCGACGTGGATGCATCACGGATTGTGTTGAAACACGACCCCACGCCGGATGCGGCTGTCAAGGATGTGACCATCTACAACCTTTCAAAATTCATCCGCAGCAATCAAAACACCTGTTTCAACCACCGCCCGATCGTCAGGAAGGGACAAAAGGTCAGGGCCGGTGAAATCATCGCCGATGGGCCGGCAACCGACCAGGGGGAGCTGGCGCTGGGCAAAAATGTCATGGTCGCCTTTATGCCCTGGGGCGGCTACAACTTCGAAGATTCCATCCTGGTCAGTGAGAGACTGGTGCGCGACGGCGTCTACACTTCGGTCCATATAGAGGAGTTTGAAGTCGTTGCCCGCGATACCAAGCTCGGCAAGGAGGACATTACCCGCGACATACCCAATGTCGGCGAAGAGGCCCTGAAAAACCTTGACGAAAGCGGCATCATCCGGCTGGGGGCGGAAGTCGGCCCGGGCGATATCCTGGTAGGCAAGATCACCCCCAAAGGCGAGACCCAGCTGTCACCGGAGGAGAAACTGCTGCGGGCCATATTCGGCGAAAAAGCCGGAGATGTGAAGGATACTTCCCTGCGGGTGCCGCCAGGTGTGCAGGGGATCGTCATCGATGCCAAAGTCTTCTCCCGGCGTGGAATCGAGAAAGACGAGCGGACCCGTCTGATTGAAGACGAGGAGATCGCAGCCCTCGAAAAAGACTGCAATGACGAAATTGCCGTCATCGAAGATGTAGTGCGCGATGAACTCAAGGCGCTGTTGATTGGAACCAAATCGGAGGTATCGCTGAAAAAAGGTAAAAAATCACTGCTGTCGAAGGGAGCCAAGATCGATGAGGAGTTGCTGGATACGGTTTCCATGGCCCAGCTGGAAGGGTTGGTTGTAGACAACGCCAAAAAGACCGAAAAGGTTCATGAACTGCTGGAACGCTACCGGGAGCAGTGCGAGGTTTGTCGGACAGTTCTCGAACAGCAGATGAGCCGCTTCGAGAAGGGAGACGATCTGCCGCCCGGTGTGATCAAGCTGGTGAAGGTCTATGTGGCCATGAAACGCAAGTTGTCCGTCGGGGATAAAATGGCCGGCCGTCACGGGAACAAAGGAGTGGTTTCCCGCATCCTGCCTATCGAGGATCTGCCGTACTTTGCAGACGGCACTCCGGTGGACATGGTCCTCAACCCTCTGGGGGTACCGTCTCGTATGAATGTCGGACAAATTCTGGAAATTCACCTGGGCCGCGCCGCCAAAGGGCTCGGCACCCAGCTAAACGAGCTCCTGGAGGAAAACAAAGTCAAGCTGTTGCGCGACAAGTTGAAGCGAATATTTGACGATCCGGAAACCCAGTCCAGACTCAAGACTTTGAAGACCGATGAACTGGTGAACTTCGCGGAAAATTACCGCAACGGGGTTCATATGGCGACGCCGGTTTTTGACGGGGCGAAGGAAGATGAGATTAAAGAGCTGCTGGATGAAGCCGGCTTGGAGCGAACCGGTCAGACGACACTCTATGACGGCCGGACCGGCGAGCCTTTCAGGGAGCAGATCACGGTGGGCATGATGTACATGCTCAAGCTGCACCACCTGGTCGACGATAAAATCCATGCGCGATCCATCGGCCCCTATTCACTGGTTACCCAGCAGCCGCTCGGTGGAAAAGCGCAGTTCGGCGGCCAGCGGCTTGGAGAAATGGAAGTCTGGGCGATGGAAGCCTATGGTGCCGCTCACGCCTTGCAGGAATTTCTAACCGTCAAGTCCGACGACATGGCCGGAAGGACACGGATGTACGAGAAAATTGTAAAAGGGCAAAATGTACTGGAGCCCGGCATCCCGGAGTCCTTTCGCGTTATGACCAAGGAGCTGCAGGCTCTGGGTCTTAGCATCGATCTGCTGGAAGGCCAGCCGGAGTGAGCAGAAGTCCGGCTGCGACTTTTCACTGTGTCAGGTTCTTAAAAAACAATACCACCCGCTATTGCCAACGGGAAAGGGATGAACGGTATGGAAACATTGTACGATTTCTTCGCTAAACCGACCGACCCCAGAAAGTACACTGGCATTCGGATTGCCCTCGCATCCAACGAGATGATCCGTAAATGGTCGTTTGGTGAAATCAAAAAGCCCGAGACCATCAACTACCGGACCTTCAAACCGGAAAGGGATGGTTTGTTTTGCGCCAAAATCTTCGGGCCAACCAAAGATTACGAGTGCAATTGCGGCAAATACAAGCGTATGAAGCACCGCGGGGTGATCTGCGAAAAGTGCGGCGTGGAAGTGATCCAGTCGAAAGTCCGCCGGGAGCGGATGGCCCACATTGAACTGGCCACACCGATTTCCCACATCTGGTTTTTGAAAAGCCTTCCGAGCAAGATCGGCAACTTGCTGGACCTGACCCTCAAAAACATGGAAAAGGTTCTTTATTTCGACAGCTACATCGTGGTCGACCCGAAAGAAACCGACCTGGTGCGAGGGCAGCTGCTCACCGACGAGAAATACCGGGATGCCCTGGAACGCTACGATGGCAAGTTCCATGCCGGAATCGGTGCGGAGGCCGTGGGGGAGCTGCTGGCGGGAATTGACCTGGACGAAACCTATAACCAGCTCCGTGTCGACATCCGTGAGACCGGCTCGGTGGCCAAACGCCAGAAACTGTCAAAGCGCCTGAAGATCGTGGACGCTTTTCGCCGCAGCGGGGTAAACCCGGTTTGGATGATCATGGATGTCATTCCGGTTCTGCCTCCCGAGTTGCGCCCGCTGGTCCCGCTGGAAGGCGGCCGGTTCGCTACTTCCGATCTCAACGATCTGTACCGGCGGGTCATCAACCGCAACAATCGCTTGAAGCGGCTGATCGACCTGAGAGCGCCTGACATCATCGTGCGCAATGAAAAGCGCATGCTGCAGGAATCGGTGGATGTTCTGTTCGACAACGGCCGTCATGGCCGGGTGATCACCGGCACCAACAAAAGACCGCTGAAATCACTGAGCGATACTCTCCGGGGCAAGCAGGGACGGTTTCGCCAAAACCTTTTGGGAAAACGCGTCGACTACTCCGGCCGCACCGTCATCGTGGTGGGCCCCGAGCTGCGTCTGCATCAGTGCGGATTGCCGAAGAAGATGGCACTGGAACTCTTCAAACCATTCGTCTACTACCGGCTGGAGCAAAAGGGCCTGGTGTCCACCGTGAAAAGCGCTAAAAAGATGGTGGAACGGGAAGTTCCCGAAGTCTGGGACACGCTGGATGAAGTGGTTAAGGAATATCCGGTGCTGTTGAACCGGGCCCCGACACTGCACCGCCTGGGAATCCAGGCCTTCGAACCGATACTGATCGAAGGCAAGGCCATCCAGCTCCACCCGCTGGTGTGCACGGCTTTCAACGCCGACTTCGACGGAGATCAGATGGCGGTTCACGTTCCGCTTTCCGTCGAAGCGCAGATCGAAGCGCGCGTGTTGATGCTTTCCAGCAACAATATCCTCTCTCCTGCAAACGGCAGTCCGATCATCGTGCCGAGCCAGGACATCGTGCTGGGCCTTTATTATATGACCCGCGGCATTCCTGCGCGCAAAGGGGAAGGAAAACTTTTTGGCAATGCAGAAGAAGTGCGGCAGGCCTATGACAGCGGCGAGCTCGAACTTCATTCGGAAATCACCGTACGCATGGACGGCAAAAGGGTGAACACGACCGTGGGGCGGATCCTGCTGTGGGAAATCATCCCGGCCGAGCCGATTATGGACCTGCGTCACATTGTACTCAGAGATAAAAGCCAGGCGCTGGAACTCCACGCCCGGCTGACCGAAGGCGCCGATTTCGCCGATCTGGCGGCGGAGCATTCTTCGGGCCCCACCGAGGACGACTCCGGGCGTTTGGGGTTGCTGAACAAGGAGGAATTCGTCAACGTATTTCGGATCGACGAAGATCTGGCCGATAAGGTCTACTTCCTGGACGTCGGCGATTTCAGCGACGTCGTATCGGCCGACGGACGACACCACCTTTTTCAGGTGGTGCAGAAGAAACATCCACTGCCGTTCGAAGTGGTAAACCAGGTGATGGACAAAAAAGCCCTGCGAGAACTGGTGGATTATGTCTTCCGTAATCTGGGCCCCAAGGCGACCGTTATTTTGTCCGACCGGCTGAAAAACACCGGTTATCGATATTCAACAGAAGGGGGGTTGTCGATTTCCATCGACGCTATGATCACCCCTGCCCGAAAGTGGGAGATTATCCAGGCGGCCGAAAAGCAGGTGGGCGAAATCGGCCGGCAATACACCGAGGGGCTGATCACGCAGGGGGAAAAATACAACAAGGTAGTCGACATTTGGGCCAAGGCCACCGATGATGTGGCCAACGAGATGATGGAAGCCATGCGCATGCAGCCGCTCACCGACAGCAACGGACAGGCGGTGCTGGATGAAAAGAAAAAGCCTGTGATCGCCGAAAGCTTCAATCCGATCTACATGATGGCCGACTCGGGAGCACGCGGTAGCAAGGACCAGATGCGACAGCTGGCAGGTATGCGCGGGCTGATGGCCAAGCCCTCCGGTGAAATCATTGAAACACCCATTACTTCCAACTTTCGTGAAGGCCTGTCGGTGCTTCAGTACTTCATCTCCACCCACGGTGCCCGCAAGGGCCTTGCTGACACTGCTTTAAAGACGGCCAATTCCGGATACCTTACCCGACGCCTTGCCGATGTTGCCCAGGATTGTGTCGTCACGGAAGTTGACTGCGGCACGATGGCGGGCGTGGAAGTCGGCCCCTTGATGGAGGGCGGCGAAGTGATCCAGCGGATCGGAGAAAGGGTGTTGGGACGCTATCCGGCCGAAGACATCATCGATCCGTTTACGGAAGAGACGGTCGTAGGTGCGGGTGACGAGATTGACGAGGATGCCGTCAAGCGGATTGAAGAGGCGGGCCTGACTTCCGTGAAGATCCGATCCGTGCTGACCTGCAGAACCAGAGTCGGTGTCTGCACCCGTTGTTACGGGCGTGATCTGGCTCACGGCCGGCTGGTGGAAATCGGTCAGGCAATCGGTATTCTGGCGGCCCAGTCGATCGGTGAGCCCGGCACGCAGCTCACCATGCGCACCTTCCACATCGGCGGAACCGCCAGCCGGAGAGTGGAGCAAGCGGACCTGCGGGCAAGGGTGGAAGGAAAGATCAAATTCGTAGATCTGCGGGTGGCTACCAACTCTGAAGGCCAGACGATCGTGATGAACCGTCGAGGAGGCAAGTTCATCCTGGTAAACCAGAAGGGACGGGAATTGGAGAGTTTCCCGGTGATTTACGGTGCACAGCTGCTGGTAAAAGACGGCGCCAAGGTCAAGGCCGGCGACATGCTGGCATTCTGGGACCCGTTTACCACGCCGATTCTTACCGAAGTGGACGGGACCGTTAAATTTGGCGACATTATTCCCGGAAAAACCATGCAGGAAAAGGTGGACCCGGTCACCGGCAAATCGAGCCAGACCATTATCGAATCCAAGAGCGCGGAAGAACGCCCCCGGCTTTCGATAAAGGACAAGGATGGCAAAACCACCCGTTTGCCGAGTTCATCGGCAGTGGCCCGTTACATGCTGCCGATCGATGCGATTATCCTGGTCGAGGAAGGTGACGAGGTCAAGGCCGGCGACACAGTAGCCAAGCTCCCTCGGGCAACCACAAAAACCAAGGATATCACCGGCGGTCTGCCACGGGTGGCGGAGCTGTTCGAAGTACGCAAACCAAAGGAGCAGGCCATACTCAGTGAGATCGACGGATATGTTTCCATTGCCAAGGGAACCAAGAAGGGCAAACAGAAGGTGACGATTACTCCGGTAGATGACGTCGGGGACAAAAAAGATTACCTGATTCCCCGCGGTAAACACATCAACGTCATCGAGGGCGACTATGTAAGGGCCGGTGAAGCGCTCATTGGCGGTTCTGCCGTACCACAGGATATCCTTAATATTAAGGGTGAGGTGGCTCTGGCCCGTTATCTGGTGGACGAGGTGCAGGAAGTTTACCGGTTGCAGGGTGTGCGCATCAACGACAAGCACATCGAGGTGATCGTGCGACAGATGATGCGCAGGGTGAAAGTCACAGCCGTCGGCGATACCGATTTTATACCGGAGGAGCAGGTTGACAAAACCCGGTTCGAGGAAGCCAACCGAAAAATCATCGAAGACGGCGGCCAGCCGGCTGTAGCCGAACCGCTGATTTTGGGCATCACCAAGGCATCGCTGAGCACCGACAGCTTCATTTCCGCGGCGTCGTTTCAGGAGACCACCAAGGTGCTGACAGATGCCGCGATTTCCGGTTCGGTCGACTTCCTGCGAGGCCTGAAGGAGAACGTCATCATGGGCCGACTGATTCCTGCCGGCACCGGCCTGACTTCGTATTACGACACGGGTGTCGAAGTGGTAGAGGAATTATAAGGTCGAAACAGTGATGGAGAAGCGTTGAAATAGAGAGAAAACACTTGACATTCACACACGGGGTGTATACAAATTCCGCTTTTATCGTTGCAATGAGCCAATGATTCGGATTCAATAAAAAGAGGACGATATGCCGACGATCAACCAGCTGGTTCGCAAAAGCAGAAAGAAAATTCAAAAGAAAACCAACACACCGGCTCTGAGGGGTGCGCCGCAAAAGAGAGGGGTGTGTACCCGGGTGTACACTTCCACTCCCAAGAAACCCAATTCGGCGCTGCGCAAAGTCGCCCGTGTCCGGCTGACAACCGGGATCGAGGTGACGGCATACATCCCGGGCATCGGCCACAACTTGCAGGAACACTCGGTTGTCCTGGTTCGCGGTGGCCGTGTCAAGGACTTGCCGGGCGTCAGGTACCACATCGTCCGTGGGACCCTCGACACGCTGGGGGTGGAAGATCGCAGACAGGGCCGCTCGAAATACGGGGCGAAAAAGCCAAAATAACAAATAAATAGATCGTGGTGGTTACCATGCCGAGAAGAAGAGAAGTCCCAGTACGAAAAGTGATTCCGGATCCGAAGTACAGCAGTGAGCTGGTGGCCCGGTTTATTCGCAAGATCATGCGGGACGGCAAGAAAAGCGTTGCCGAGGGGATCCTCTACGACGCAATGAATATCATCGAACAGAAGGCCAAGAAGCCGCCGCTGGAAGTTTTCGAAAGAGCCGTCGATAACATTAAGCCGGTGATCGAAGTCAAGTCGAGGCGGGTAGGCGGTTCGACCTATCAGGTCCCCACCGAAATCAGGCCTTCGAGACGCACGGCGCTGGGGATTCGATGGATTATCGAGTATTCTCGCAAACGGCCGGAAAAAGGGATGGCTGCCAAGCTGGCCGGCGAGCTGCTCGATGCCGCCAACAACAGGGGTGCGGCTGCCAAGAAAAAAGAAGACACCCACAAGATGGCCGAGGCGAACAAGGCCTTTGCCCATTTTCGCTGGTAACTCCACCGGGGGCCGGGTACACGGCAGCAACAACGGCGTCGGCCTTGAGGCTTGACGGTTTCCATGAAGCCAGCGATTCCCGGCGATCAGGCCCGCATCTGTAGCGGTTAAATGTAAGGGGAGGACGTAACGATGTCGAAGAAGAAGTTTGAGCGCACGAAGCCGCATGTGAATGTAGGAACGATTGGTCACATTGATCATGGCAAGACGACATTGACGGCGGCGATCACCAAGCATTTGGGCAAGAGGGGATTGGCCGAGT
>Ga0111147_1084_pt1 | contig 13554 bp, 13 predicted proteins | sample DeeMarSeWOR28_12_FD_80394 | JGI IMG/M metagenome (GOLD analysis project Ga0111147, IMG submission 80394) | Deltaproteobacteria bacterium SG8_13
GATAAGGTGCTGCGCGCCCAGGTGGCGATCATCCTCTTTACTGCCGCCTACATCGCCGAAGTGGTCCGCGGCGGACTGCAGGCGATCCCCAAAGGGCAGTACGAGGCGGCCGACTCACTCGGCCTGAATTACGGCCAGGCGATGCGTCTGATCATCCTTCCGCAGGCGTTGAAGATCGTCATTCCGCCGAGCGTCGGCATCCTCATCTCGGCCTTCAAGGACACCTCGCTGGTGGTTATTATCGCCCTCTACGACGTGCTCAAGACAACCAAAGTTACCCTCTCGAACCCGGAATGGATGGGTTTTTCCAGCGAGGCTTATCTTTCTCTGGCATTGCTCTACTTCATTTTCTGCTACGCCATGTCGAGCTACAGCCGCAAACTTGAAAAGGCCCTTCACACCGGCCACTGATACTCAGGACGGGATACCCAATGGCTGACAAAAGGATCAAGCAAACCCCATCGAACACCGATCGATCGATCATCGAGATCATCGGCATGCACAAATGGTACGGCGAGTTCCATGTCCTCTCCGACATCAACCTGCGGGTGCAGGAGAAGGAGCGGATCGTCATCTGCGGTCCCTCGGGCTCCGGCAAATCGACCTTGATACGCTGCATCAACCGCCTCGAGGAGCACCAGCGCGGCCGGATAATCGTTGACGGTATCGAGCTGACGAACGACATCAAGAACATCGAGAAGGTGCGCGCCGAGGTCGGCATGGTGTTCCAGCACTTTAATCTCTTCCCCCACCTGACCATCATGGAGAATTTGACCCTGGGGCCCATCTGGGTGCGCAAGATGCCGAAGCAGGAGGCCGAGGAGACGGCCATGATGTACCTGAAGAAGGTCAAGATCGCCGAACAGGCGAAGAAATACCCGGGACAACTCTCCGGCGGCCAGCAGCAACGCGTCGCCATCGCCCGCAGCCTCTGCATGAGCCCGCGGGTGATGCTGTTTGACGAGCCGACCAGCGCCCTCGACCCCGAGATGATCAAGGAGGTCCTCGATGTCATGATCGACCTCGCCAGGGAGGGGATGACCATGCTGGTGGTGAGCCACGAAATGGGCTTCGCCAAGAGCGTCGCCGACCGGGTATTGTTCATGGACGACGGGCAGATCGTGGAGGAGAACAACCCGCACGATTTCTTCGACAATCCGCGGCATGAGCGGACCAAGCTGTTCTTGAGCCAGATTCTGTAACGGTAAAGGAAAAAAGGAAAGAAGGAGCGGGGGCCGGACCATCGTCACCCCGCTTCTTTTTTGCGCTTACGCCGCCGACAGCTTTTTCAACCGGGACACTTGGTGGGTCAGGTGTGAATTTGCCAATTCCTGTCAACTTTGAAGGCTTATTGCTAAATTCCGGGCCTGACTCCATTGGCCCATGGTTTTCCCGGCATAGGCAAACCCCGGCTGACATACTGAAGATAAAAAAGTTCAAGGGGTTAATGGAGATACATTATTATATCTAGAGTTTGCCGAAAGATTGAGGAAACCATTAAATTCTGCTATAAGTGCGCGATTTTAAGTTAAGATGCGGAAAACATATCAAAACCAAGGATCAATAGACTTGAATATGCCATGAGTACAGAAAGATCAAAAACGACATATAAAGTTATTGTTGCCCTTACTTTTGGGTTAATTGGATTCTTTGTTAATTTTTATCCCCTCAATGTTTCTATCCCTCCCCATAAAGCTAGTTTTGTCTGGGGCCTGGTATTCCCCATGCTCATAGCATTGTCCTGGGGTTGGAAATATGGGCTTCTCTCGGCTACCCTCGGTCTAGGTGGCCAGACAATGTGGTTCCTGTGGCTGCCTAACAATGGTTGGGCGGTTTTTGTCGCTGTCCCTGTTTATAACTTATGGATCCTCTGGCATGGATGGTGCGCTGAAAAAATAAAGAAAGGGCTATTATCAAACATTTATGGGGCAGATATTCCCTATAGGATTTTTTTCGCAATTGTGTTCTCTACGATTTTCTCATGGAGCTTCAGGTTCAATCCATCGCCGTGGGCACCACAGATGACCTTGACCACAGCTCCTCCGGACTTTATTAACTTTATTCAATTCAAGGTCATATTCGAAGGGTATATTATCCTCCTCCTGGCAGATATCCTGAGGAACTTCAAGGCAGTGAGAAAGATATTGCTACTCGAAGACAGGGTCGAGAGCAAATCCGATTTCATTATCAGCGGCGCCGCACTGTTTGGTTTGCTTTTCTGGATCGTCTCAGGCATTGCCGGGTTTGTTTTTTCTACCGACAACTCAACGCTTGCCGATCAAATCATCTTGAAAGTATCGTCTGAAGAAATCTTTGTCAGAGTATTCTTTATTATTATCTGCCTAGTAGCCGGACTGCTCATATCCAATTACTTTTCCAAGTATAGGGAAGCGGAAGCTGAAATAAGATCACAGGCAAAAAAGACCCAAACGTACCTCGACACGGCTGGTGTAATGCTATGCTCCCTGGATGCAGAAGGGCACGTGACGATGATCAATCCCAAAGGGGCTCAGATCCTTGGTTACGAACAAAACGAAATAATCGGAAAGAACTGGTTTGATAATTACCTGCCATCAAGGTTAAGGGAAACCGTTGAAGGCGTATTCAAACAGCTAATAGCAGGGGATGGAGAATCTGTTGAGTACTATGAAAATGCGATTCTTACCAAGGATAATATCGAGAGGATTGTTGCCTTCCATAACACGATTATAAGTAATGACGATGGGAACATCACCGGAGTCATTTTCTCTGGTGATGATATTACGGAGAAGAAACAAGTCGAACAGGAACTTTTAGAAGCAAACAACATAATAAATAGAAGTCCCATAGTTATATTCTTATGGCAAAACACAGCAGGCTGGCCTGTTGAGCTGGTTTCAGAGAACGTTCATGGACTATTCGGTTATTCAGCCCAGGAGTTCACGGAAGGCTCCATATCATATAGTAACGTGATCCACCCTGATGACCTTCAAAGGGTAGGGAAGGAGGTATCGACCTTCAGCAGCGAGATGGGCCGCACAGAGTTCAAGCATGAACCTTACAGGATCATTACCAGGGACTCCCATGTCAAATGGGTTGAAGATATTACGCATATAAGGAGAAATGCCGAGGGCACGATCACCCATTATCAAGGCATCGTATATGACATAACAGACCAGCATGAGGCAGACATCATAATAAAGCGTTCGCTTAGGGAAAAGGAGGTTCTCCTCAAGGAAATCCATCACCGGGTCAAGAACAACCTGGCAGTCATATCCTCGCTTTTGTTTTTACAGTCCAATTATGTTGATGACACCAAATACCTGGCCATGTTCAAGCAAAGCCAGAGCCGGATTAATTCCATGGCTTTAGTTCATGAGCAGCTTTACCGTACGGATAATTTTGAACAGATAGATGTTTGCGCTTACGTTAACTCCCTGATTCATAACGTTCAAAACTCCCATGCCATGGAAAAGCAGGTATTAATACAGACCCTTGTTGATGACGTTCACATGGATATAGACAGTCTTGTCCCCCTCGGGCTCATCATTAACGAAATTCTCACCAATTCCTTTAAATATGCCTTTGGCACCATGGAAAACCCCGAGATTTCCCTTGAGATCAGGAAGGCTGGGCACGGAAAGGTTATCCTGGAGGTATCCGACAATGGAATCGGCTTGCCTGATGGATTTGATATGGATAAGCCGGTGGGTCTCGGGCTTCAACTTGTGAGTATGCTGACATCCCAGATTGATGGCCATTTAGAAGTGAAATCGGATAAAGGGACCATATTTAAGATAGCTTTCCCGGAAAAAATGGATGTTGCTAGGCACATAACAAAAGATGGCTAAGGTACTGATTGTAGAAGACGAAGCTATCCTTGCCTTGAATATAAAGATGGTGTTGGTCCGCCTGAATCATGAAGTTGTGGGGATAGCGGATAATGGAGCAGATGCTATTAATATCGCCAGAGAGCAAGATCCGGATATAATCCTTATGGACATAGTTCTCAAAGGAAGCATGAATGGAATAGAAGCGGCAGGAGTGATCAATAGGGACAAGGCTTATAATATCATCTACATGACCGGACACACGGATACAGCCACTGTTGACGCCGCCAGAAAAACAAATCCCATCGGTTTCATGTTCAAGCCGATCATGCCATACCAGTTGGAAAAAGTAATAGCAGAAGCAATGAAATGAGCGGGAGAACCATGGGGGTCAGGCCGGGAATTTAGCAATATCCATCCCGTTTAACAGGTTAACATTACCTTCTAATTCCGCTTTGGCAAAGCTATTGCCTCAGCAGATTATAAATGGAAAAGGACATGCAGCATAAATGTCAAAACGAGAAACAGGATCATCCTCGATGCTTTCAGGCTGCATGCGTTTACTCAATCCGGGAAGGCAGACTTCCCGAGCCTTGGCACCTTAGCAATGGGCACAGTTATAGGTAAAAGCAATCGATCAGGCCGGGAATTGATAAATTCCCGGCCTGACCCCATTCGCTGCACCAAAAGCAAGATAATGGGCTTTACTTTCGGTTCGTAGCCGCAGGGTTCTTTTGAGATTGGCCCATTCAGATCCTATTTTCCAACCTATGACTCGAAGCAGATGCTAACACCCTGATCAGACGACCTTGCAGTGCAGGTCGCCCACGCCATCGACATGCCCCTCCAGTTCATCGCCCCGCTTTACAGGGCCCACACCGGAGGGAGTGCCGGACAGGATCAGGTCGCCGGGTGCGAGGGTGAACAGGCCGGACAGGTAGGCGATCATCTCGGGCACCTTCCAGATCATGTGGTTCAGATCACCTTGTTGACGCATTTCGCCATTTACCTTCAGCCAGATGGCGCCGTTTGCCGGATGGCCTATTTCACTGGCAGGCACAAGGTCAGAGGCCGGTACGGAATGATCAAAGGCCTTGCCGATCTCCCACGGGTGTCTCTTTTCCTTGCACTGACCCTGCAGGTCGCGCCGCGTCATATCAAGACCGACACCATATCCCCAGACATGGTCCAGGGCAGTCTCGAGCGGAATGTTGGCGCCGCCCTTGTGCAGCGCAACGATCATTTCGATCTCATGGTGGACATCGTTGGACTTGTCCGGATAGGGAAAATCAGCGCCGCCGGTCACGAGGTTGTCAGGGTTTTTCTGGAAAAAGAACGGAACTTCCCGGTCAGGGTCACCGCCCATCTCGATGGTATGGGCGGCATAGTTGCGGCCGACACAGTAAACACGGCGGACGGGAAATCGTTTGTTGGAACCCCGGATGGGCAGACTCGCCGGCGGTGCCGGTTCGATAACGTATTTGGTCATTCTTGGCCTCCAATTTTCTGTGTTAGATCGTTACTCGTTTACATTAAGGAAGCTCTGATACCTTCAAAGGTTCCCGAATATTTAACGCTGTGTGGCGTAATAAGCCACTTTTCTCTGGAGATGAGCGAGAAACTCGGCAATGGTAAAAGAAATACCGAACAGGACCAGCAGCACCGCCCAGAAGTGTTTCATCAGGAACTGCCCTGAATAGAGCTCGAACAGCGCACCAAACCCGACGATGGAGATCAGCAGCTGGCCGATGATGACGCCCTTCACTGCACGGATGAATCCGATACGCACGCCGCTTAAAATCTCGGGAAGCGCCGCCCAGAAATAGACCTTTGAAAAAGCATCCATTGGAGAGGCTCCAAAGGAATGCGCCATCTCTACCAGCGACCGGTTAATGTGCATGACCCCCGCACGCGAGTTCAGGACGATGATCCAGATCGCGAACAGCGTCGTCGTCAGGACAATGGCTTTCATCCCGAACCCGAACAGCACCATCATCACCGGCACCAGCGCGGTCAGTGGTGCACTGAGAAACATGTTCACCCACGGCAGCAGAAGCTCGTCGATGAGACGACTCTTCCCCATCAGGATGCCAACCGGAATGCCGACTGCGATGGCAATGAAAGTGCCTGCAAAAAAAGCGTATCCTGTCTCCGTGAGCGCTTTTAGAAACACCTTCGTCGTGCCGATCTGCATCAGGGTCGAAAAGACCTCCGACAGTGGCGGGAGAAAGAAGGTCAATTTCAATCGCCCGACGATCTCCCACAGGATCCCCCACAGGATCAGCGACGACATCGAGGGCAGTTTGATACCGAAGATATTCATCGTATTGCCCTATTCCACGTAAGTGCGAAGCGAAGACCATATGCGGTCGACGATGTCGAGATACTCCGGATCACGCCGGATGCTGTCGGCATCCTTGTGCCTGAAACCTTCCGGCTTGATGATCTCCGAAACACGGCTCGGACGAGGCAGTAAAATGGCGACCTGGTCCGAAACGTAGACGGCCTCCTCGATGGAATGGGTGACAAATATGAACGTCTTGTTCTCATGTTTGACCAGGTTGAGCAGGTCTTCCTGGAATTTGCGCCGGGTCTGCTCATCCACGGCCGCGAAGGGCTCGTCCAGAAGCATAACCTGCGCATCGACGCTCAGTGCCCGGGCCAGACCCACCCGTTGGCGCATGCCGCCCGACAATTCATGGGGATGGCTGTTCTCAAAACCGCACAAACCGACATCGGCGATATATTTTTCGGCGATCGCCTCGCGCTCCGATTTGCTGACGCCTCGCAGCTCCAGTCCGAAGGCGACGTTGCGCAATACGGTCGCCCAGGGCAGCAGGGCAAAATCCTGAAACACAAAGGCGCGATCCGGACCCGGGCCGGTAACGGGATGACCATTGACCGTGATCTCACCACTGTCGGCAGGCAAAAGTCCGGCTATGATCTTCAAAAGAGTCGTCTTGCCGCATCCGGAGGGGCCAAGCAGTGAGGTGAGTTGCCCCCGCGGAAAGTCGAGCGACAGATCCTTCAAGGCCTTGACATCGCCGTAGCTCTTGTAGACGTTACGGACTGTCACTGCATAATTGTCATTACTGATGTCACATGTATTATTGCTCATTACTTACCTGTTACCTCTCGCTGTTTCCCTGTCACCTGCATTTATTCCTCGGAGGCATGACCTCGACCTCTGCCTTTGAAGAGAAGAATCTCCATTCGTTCCAGAACCTGCAGAAAGATCACGGCCAGAAGGATGATCGACATGATCGCGGCATACATGCTGGGATAGTCGGCGATGGAACGGCTGAAGGTGATGATGTCGCCGACACCCGTGGGGGTGATCTTCAGCTCGGCCAGTACGGCGCCGATAAACCCTGCCGACACGCCGAGGCGCAATCCGGCGAATATAATGGGTGATGCGGCGGGAAGGATGATCTTGAAAATAATGTCCCGCTTCGACCCCTGGAATGACCGGGCCATTTCAACCATCGATGCAGGCGTATTGGACACGGCGCTGCCCGTGTTGAGAACGATCACCGGCATCGCCATGATCAGAACCACGGCCACCTTCGATGTCAGACCGATCCCATAGATCATGATCAGAAGCGGGATGAGCGCTGCCAGGGGCGCCGTCTGCATGACGACAAAGATCGGTGAGAGCAGCCAGTCGGACATGCGGCTGAGGCCTATGGCCAGGCCGATCCCGATACCCACGAAAGCGGAGATCAGCACACCTACGACAAGCGGCTTGAGGGTCTCGAAATAAGCCACAAACAGCGTGCCTTTTATCAAGAGTGCCCAGAAGGCGGCGATCGTTTCAGTAAATGTCGGGAAGGCGTAACTCACCGGAATTCTTCCAGCGATTTCCCACGCCCCGAACACGATGCAAATCGAAAGAAATGTTATCAGATAGGAACGATAGCGCATCATGAGCAGTTTACCAGTGATGGAAATGTGAAAGTTTACCAGCAGCGAAATAGCGGAAAAAAAGGTGCTGCCGGCAGTGGAGAATGCAGGCCCACCGCCGGCAGCACAATGGAAGGTTATTTCATCATCGCCCGATCAAGGGGTACCATGTACCAGAAATCCTCGACCTTCAGTTTAGCAGGATCACCGGTAAGCTGCCCCGCCCTCGAATACCAGTCAAAATCAGCCAGGGCCGCCTTTTTGCCGCCTCCGTCAGGATCGTACAGGCCGCCTTCGACGGCGTCCTTGTAAAACCCGTCCAGTCCATCGAGAACCTCTTTCGGCAGTTGTCCGATGGGACCGTCGGGGTTGGTTTCACGCCGGATGATGGTGGGGTCCTTTACCATATCCCGGTAGACGCTTAAAAGGGCCTTGACAAAGATATCCACGTCCTTCTCGTTGGCTTTGATCCAGTTGAGGTTTGCGAACAGGGCCTCATCGCTGGCATCGACTTCAAACATAGGAAGCACGTTGAATTTATCACCCGCCTGCTCCATGAGCTTGTTCTTGTTGGCGAGGTCGACGATGGTCAGGTCCGTCTGGCCTGCCATCAGCGCCACGATCCTGTTCTGTGAGCCTAGTACATACGAGCGCTGGCCTAACCGCGGTCTTCGATCACGTTGGCGATCGAATCGGTGCCGCCGCCACGCGAATGCAGCATGATCGGCGCACCGTTCAGGTCCTTCAGTGACGAGTATTTTTTCGAAGACACCGGGAAAAACTTCAGCTTGGACAGCTGAAAGATGATCCGAACAGGCGCCTTGGATTTCTGCATTGCCGCATAAGGCGTACCGAAACCGATATCCATCTTGCCGCTCAAGACCGCCTGAATGGCCAACTCCTCGTCGGCGAAAGCCGTCCACTCGTAGTCAAGCCCCATGGCCTTGGCCCGGTCAAGCGCGACAAAGAACGCGGCGACTTCATCGGATGGTGTTTCGGCTAGTGCAATGCGTATCTTCCCGGCTTGTGCCGTACCGGCGAGCATCACCATCACCAGTAATAATGACGCAAACACCACACCAAATTTTCTGGAAAAAAGCCTCATGATTTACCTCCTCCTTCTCCCACTCCCAGGTTTCGGTTGTTCGCGCTGGCTGAATGACATATGTCGGTTTGGTCAGACCTGCGAATGTCCAACGTTTAACCTTCAGCCGGCGAATGGTCCTTAAATCAGGTTCTTGATTGTCCGGTATTAATTTCCCACTTGTCATGTAGGAGTATGTCAGGCGTGCAATACTACCTAAATTCTAACCAATTGTAAATTGGTTTTGCAATTTTAAAAGATTGGTTAAAATATTCACACAGATTGGTATAATATGTCATAATGGTTTATCGTCATCGAGTAGCGGAGGTGTGAGATCATGAAGGGCAGTGTAGAGAGCGCATTAACGCAGCTGAAAGCCTGGCTCGCGCAGCCAGATTTACCATCTGACGGCCGCTTGCCGCCAGAGCGTGAGCTGTGCACACTGCTGGGTGTTTCACGAGGTGCATTGCGCAAAGCTCTGTCGACGCTCGAACAGGATGGTGAACTTTGGCGGCAGGTCGGTAAAGGGACTTTCATCGGAGCTCGTTCCGTTGAAAAATCCTTGTCGATTTCCACCGTAGCGGAAGGATCGAATCCACTCGAAGTCATGCAGGCGCGTTTGTTGGTAGAGCCGATGCTGGCAGGTGAAGCCACTGTCCATGCGACTGGGGCTCATCTTGCAGAAATGCACCGCTGTAACCGAATCCAACGCGAGGCCAGAACATGGCGACAATATGAAAACGCCGACAACCGGCTTCACCGTACGGTAGCCGAAGCCACGGGAAACACGGTCCTGCTGGCCCTGTTTGACCAGTTAAACGCTATACGCCGGACCGTCGTCTGGGGCCGCCTGCGCGACAAACCAGACTACCCGCCCGCCGATCACAAAAGTTTCGGGCAGCACGAGCTCCTGGTGCGCGCTATCAGTGAACGGGACCAGGAGGGCGCGTATCAAGCCATGCACGATCACCTAATGACTGTACAAGAGAGTCTTCTCCGGGCGAGTTCAAGGGGGTCAGGCTCGGAACCTGACAATTTTTGACCTGGTCAGTTATTTTTGCATATAAATCTTCTTATTGCCGAACTGATAAGACCCTGGAAATCTGCTATCCCGGATTGTGTGTATGCCTGATCCCTGGAAGCATCACGAGTGATCCTGTTGCCGGTATTTAGATCACCTTCTCCGGCTCCATAGTGCCAAAGTGCTCTGACACCGAGAACTGGCCTGGTTTGCCATCATCATGACGGTCAGCCTGGAGATCGGTCCTGTGTAGCCTCCTGTGAGGCTCAACCTGTATATTGTAAAGACCATCGCCCTGGACATCCCCATGTCCCGTATCCTGCAAGGCGTTATTCCCTTTATTGTCATCGAGGTCCCGGTTATCATTCTCGTGGCCATCTGGCCGGAGCTGGCTTTGTGGCTGCCGAACAAGGTGATAGGCTGGGAGCCTCACGGGACAGGAGGGAAACATGACATCTGACTCCCTGACCAGGTGCTTCGAAAGGTGCTTCTCCGTCGGGGGGGGAAAGACGGCGATCAGCTTCTACAGGGGGGATACACTGGAAACGGAAGTTTCCTTCCGGGACCTGGAGGCAGACTCCAACCGGCTCGCCAACGGTTTCCTGCACTTGGGTGTCACTCGGGGTGATCGGGTCATCCTCTACCTCGAAAAATCCCTCATTTTCATCGCAGCGTATCTTGCACTGCTCAAGATCGGCGCCATCGCAGTCCCTCTGAACCCGGGTTTCAAGGAATCGGAGATGGACTATCTTCTGCAGGACTCGGACCCTGGCCTTGTTCTGTGTGGAACCACTCAGGAGGCCACGGTCAGGGCTGTTGGTCCGGAGACGCGGATACTGGCCGTCGATACCGCAAGGCCTTACCAGGAGCTGGACCTGTTCAAGACTGCCTCCCAGCAGGATCCCGGAACGGCCCTGACGACGGAGGACCCCGCGCTCATCATCTACACATCGGGAACCACCGGCACGCCGAAGGGGGCGGTCCTGACCCACGGGAACCTGGTTCACGACGCGAAAAACATCATAGATATATGGGAGATAACCGGATCGGACGTGCTGTGCCACGCCCTTCCCCTTTTCCACGTTCACGGCCTTTGCTTTGCCCTGCACACTGCCCTCATGACAGGGTCTCGGGTGATCATGTTGGACAGGTTCTCGGCCGGTCGAGTCGTGGGTCACCTCACGGGGAAAGAGGAAGGTCGTGCCTGTTCCGTGTTCATGTCGGTTCCCCAGATGTATGTCAAACTGATGGACTGGATCGGAGAGGAGAAACTCGATTTTGGGCATGTCCGGCTCTGGACATCGGGTTCCGCGCCCCTTCCCGTAAAGGATTTTAAGAGGATCAAGCGAACCTTCGGCAAGGAACCGGTGGAGCGGGAGGGTATGTCTGAGACGGGAATGAACTTTTCCAATCCGTACCGGGGTGTTAAAAAACCGGGCTCCATCGGCCTGCCCCTGCCCAGGCTCAAGGCGCGGGTCGTGGATCCGGAGACCTTCCGGGATGTGGACCGGGGCCAGGAAGGTGAGCTGTGGCTCATGGGGCCGTCCATTACACCCGGGTACTGGCGCAAGCCCGGGGAGACAGCCGAGGCGTTCGTGGACGGCTGGTTCCGTTCGGGGGATCTGGGGAAGATGGACGAAGACGGGTATTTCTATATCACTGACCGCCTGAAGCACATTATCATCTCAGGCGGTGAGAACATCTCGCCCAAGGAGATCCAGGGGATCATCAATAAGCTTGAAGGTGTTGCGGAGTCTGCCGTCGTGGGTGTGGCTGATGAGCAGTGGGGCGAAAAAGTCGTGGCAGCGGTGGTCGTCAGCAAGGGAGCAACGCTTAACGAAGATGAGATCCGGGCTTATTGCAGGCAGCATCTCCACGACTGGAAATGCCCCAAGGATATCATTTTCGTTCAGGAACTGCCCAGAAACACCATGGGAAAGGTGCTCAACGAAGAGATCAAGGGGTTGTTCATTCATGGGGATTAAGAAGGGCAAGCATGGGTCAGGCAGGCATGGGGTCAGGACGGGAATTTGTCAATTCCTGCCATCTCAAGATGTCCAGTGCAGGATCACTTTGGCCGGAAAAAACATAAAACCTGAGAATCTGAGCTCTGACCCCAAGGGGTATCCTTCCCGACTCCAACTCCACACACGGGATTCCAGGTTTTGTCTTTTGTATTTTAGTGTTTTTTAAAGAAATTGAAAAACACTCGGACCAAAGTGTAATGAGCAAGGTGCGAACTTAAGATCTATCCCTATTGAGGTCGAACCTCACATTCTCACAACTTCATGTTTAAAACCTGAGAATGTGAGGTCCGGCCCCAACGGTTCCCCACAGCTATTGAAGGCCGAAATGGGCCCGCCTGTTCTGCTTCCAGGCTGTCTCGTTGTGCGCAACAGCGAAGGGCTTCTCTTCACCGTAACTGATCGTCTTGATCCTGGAGGTGGGGACCCCCAGTGAGACGAGATAGTTCTTTACTGCGTTGGCACGGCGCTCACCCAGACCGAGGTTGTATTCGTTGGTACCCCTCTCATCACAGTGACCTTCGACCACGACCTTGACATCCGAAGCGGTTTTGAGAAGCCCGGCGTTCCTGGCAAGCTTGTCCTTCCCCTCGGAAGTGAGGTCCGACTGGTCAAGGGCGAAGAACACATCGACAAGGTCGGAAATGTCAAAAGCAGCCATCTCCCGGGCAGATTCCGGCACCATGGCTTTCGGCTCTTCGGGTGGCAACACCTCCACATTTCCTGGAGTGGTCTGAGTCTCCTCCAGAGCCCTGGTTTGTGTCATCTGTTCACCCGGGCCGGGTTCTGCGGGCTTCTTGGCGCAGCCTGCCATCGAGAAGCCAAATAAGAGAACGACTGACAGCGTAACGAGGATACCTTTCTTTTCCAAGATCATTGTCCACCTCCTGAAAGTTGTTTTTATGTCCGGATTCGAGTCCAGATATTCTCCCATTTTTAACATTCACATGCCCGTACATCGGCGCTTCGCCAGGGATCTCACTGCGCCGTCTCCATCTGATATTCCGCAGCGGCAGCCTGCCGGTTTTCGACCGGGAATTCAGTTTTCGCCTCGAAGAACCGTTTATTGAAATCGGCGATGCTGTTGAGCGCCTTTACCGAGGCCATCTCCATGCTGTCCACGATCTGGCCCGTGGTCGAGGTCAGCATGGCATGGAAAAGCAGAAGCGGGATCGCCGACATCAGCCCGAACGCGGTGGTGTTCATGGCCACGGAGATGCTGGCCGAGAGCAGGTCGGCCTTCTCAGCGGGGTTCGCGTTGGCAACGGCCGTGAAGGCCTCGATGAGCCCCATGATCGTACCGAGCAGCCCCAGCAGGGTGGCGATATTGGCGAGGAGAGCCACGTAAGGCGTACGCTTTTCAAGCTGGGGGATGATCTCCATCATGCTCTCTTCCATGGCGATCTCGATGTCTTCCCGCCGCCGGACAGCACCCATGCGGGCCAGACCCATCCCGAGCATCTTCGAAATAACGGATTTGTCCCTGCTGACCATCTCCCGGACCTTGTCGAACTCGCCCTTTGCCAGCACGGGATGGATCAAGTTCCACATCCTGCTGTTGACGGTCCGGGTGCGGCTCAGCTCAAGCCAGCGCTCGATGGTAATGGCCATTCCGGCCGCGAAAACAAGCAGGATGGGGTACATGAACAGCCCCCCCTTCTGAAAAAACCCTATCATTGCCGTAACTCCCATAGCTTTCCTCCTGGATTTAAC
>Ga0111147_1085_pt1 | contig 11256 bp, 7 predicted proteins | sample DeeMarSeWOR28_12_FD_80394 | JGI IMG/M metagenome (GOLD analysis project Ga0111147, IMG submission 80394) | Deltaproteobacteria bacterium SG8_13
CCAGCCGCGGCATTTGATTTCGCGGCTGGAAAGCCGCTTCCACATAAAAAACACCAAGCCTTAAGACAATGACATTGAATCCTACACAGCAAAGCATGCCGTTCAATCATCGCTCTTAATAAATAGCGAGGTTTTTGTTTTTTTATTCGCAAAGCAAATTTTCGATCCGACCCAACGCCATCTGACAAACCAGGGCGTAAGGGGCGGCGACCACCGGCACCTCAAACCAGAGATAACAGCCTCCGGTTTCAGCGGCCTGGAGGCGATGTCCGGTGGCTTTGATGGTTGCAACTTTCCAACTCCAAAAGCTGGCATGCTTGTATTCGTAGATATCAAAGGGAAGCCAGATGCCGAAAGCGGTCAACACCTGACCGCTTGAACCTTTGCGGATGAATCGTTCCGGAAACTGAACACGCTTTACCGTCGGTCCCCATCGCGGCCATTGGGTGGTGTCCGTTATGAGGTCCCAAACGAGTAGGGGTGAAGCAGGATAGAATTTTCCGATGCTCACCCGGTTAAAAGATATCTTTATCATCGATTCAATTCATCAGGTCATGCTCGAGTGCTTTGATTTCTCGATCAATGCGATTGGATGCCGAGGTGTATGTAGCGAGAAACGAATAGGTCAGCGGGACCAGAAAGAGGGTCAGGACGGTCGACAACACCACCCCGGAAATTATGACTACACCGATGGTGAAACGACTTTCAGCGCCGGCCCCGCTTGCCAGGACCAGGGGAACGGCTCCGATGGCAGTAGACACCGAAGTCATCAACACCGGGCGCAAGCGCGTCCTGGCAGATTCCAGCACCGCTTCTAAGACAGATCTTCCTTGATTGCGCAGCTGGTTGGCAAACTCAACGATCAGAATGCCGTTTTTGGCCGCCAACCCGATGAGCACCAGGATGCCAACCTGACTGTAAACATTGAGAGAGCTTCCGGCAAGATATAGCCCGACCAGGGCGCCTGCCACCGCCAGCGGCACCGTCAGCATGATCGTGAAGGGATGTACGAAACTTTCGAACTGCGCGGCCAGCACAAGGAACACGACCAGCAGGGAGAGACCGAAAGCAAAAACCAGTGCACGGGAGGCGTCTACAAACTCGCGAGACTGCCCCTTGAAGTCGATAACCGGTGCGCTGCCTAGTTCCTCCCGCGTAATTTTTTCCAAATATGCGAGCGCATCTCCAAGCAAGTAGCCGTCTTGGAGGGTTGCTGAAAGGGTAACGGCCCGCAAGCGGTTGAAGCGGTTCTTCGCGGCTGAATCGGCAAACTCCCTCAAGGACACCAGACTGGAGAGCGGGATTAATTCACCACGCCCGTTTTCCGATCGGACGTAGATATTGCGGATATCCGTGGGAGTGCGCTTTTGCTCGTTTTTTCCTTCGATAATTACATCGTATTCTTCGCCGCGATCGATGTAAGTGGTCACCTGTCGAAACCCGAGCATGGTTTCCAGGGTTCGGCCGATTTGAGCAATGCTCACCCCCACATCGGCGGCCCGATCTTTGTCGATGATGATTTCCAATTGCGGTTTGGTTTCTTTGTAATCACTTTCCAGGTTGGAAAGCCCGTTGTTTTCCTCGGCGCGTTCGATCAGGATATCACGCCAGCGGGCCAGTTCGTCATAATCGCTTCCACCCAATACGAATTCCACAGGCTTGCCGGTGCCGCCTCCCAGACCACGACGCGCAACAGAAAAGGCGCGGTAGCCGGGCAGCGCTGCCAGCTTGCGATTGACATCCTGCATAATCTCCTGCATGGAGCGGCTGCGCTCCGACCACTGACTGAGCACCACGATTCCCCGAACGCTGTTGACTTCGTTGGTGCTTGAAAAAGAGGCCGGCAGTCTTAGCAATACGCGCGTCGCCTCTTTGTTTTCATAGAGCGGCATCAGGACTTCTTCCGTGCGCTCCAGCATTTCGTAGGACTTATCGAAACTTGCGCCTTCAGGACCGTCGGCAATCACAAAAAATGCGCCGCGATCCTCCAAAGGAGCGTACTCTTTATCGATCAGGGAATAGAACAAGGGTATTGAGGCCAAAATTATCGCAAAAACCACGGCGACAAGCCACTTGTGTTGCATCAAATTCACCAACAAGCGGCCGTAGCGTTCTGCGGCCGCTTCCTGCAGGCTTGCCAGCCGCGGCTGTTTCGAAGACTTTCCCAAAGGTCGTGGTTTCAATATCCGGGAACACATCATCGGAGACAGGGTCAGGGCAACCAAACTCGAAAGGCAGACAGCGGCTGCCAACGCGATGGCGAACTCCGAAAAGAGCCGACCGGTGTTGCCCTGCATAAAGGTAATCGGTACAAAAACCGCTACGAGCACCAGGGTTGTGGCAACCACGGCAAAGCCGACCTGGCGTGTCCCCTTGAGTGCCGCCAGCAGGGGCGGTTCTCCCAGTTGAATACGGCGAAATATATTTTCCAGGACGACGATGGCATCGTCCACCACCATGCCGATGGCCAGAATCATGGCCAGCAATGTCAGTAGGTTGATCGAGAAATCCATGATCGACAGAACGGCAACGGTTGCAATCAGAGACACCGGCACGGTAACGGCAGGCACCAGGGTGGCCCGTAGGCTGCCTAAAAACAGAAACAAAACCGCCACCACCAGAACCGCGGTAATGGCCAGGGTTTTGTATACCTCCGTAATCGAGGCCTCGATGAACACGGAAGTGTCAAAACTTTGAAGCAACTGCATCCCCTCGGGCAGGGTTTCCCTGACCTGTGCGGCTTCCTGCTTGACGGCATGGGCCACGTCGAGCGTGTTGGCTTTGGATTGTCTGACGATTCCGAGACCCACCATCGGGATCCGGTTGCCGCGCAGAACGCTGCGGTCATCTTCGGCACCCCGCTCCACAACCGCAACGTCTCGCAGACGGATCATGTGGCCGTCGCTTCCCTGCCGAACCACCAACCGTCCGAAATCTTCGGCAGAATTAAACAAACGCGTCACCCGCACGGTGAACTCTTTGCGGGTCGATTCCACGCGGCCTGCGGGAAGCTCGACATTCTGGTTTTGCAATGCCTGCTCGACGTCGGCCACCGTCACGTCCTGGGCGGCCATGGCCTGTCGGTCGAGCCAGATACGCATGGCGTAACGACGAGCACCACCGACAAAGACACGAGCGACGCCATCCAGCACGGAAAATCGGTCTACCAGGTAACGTTCGGCATAATCGGTCAACGCCAGTCCGTCCATTCGATCGCTGACCAGGTTCAACCACATGATGACGCTGCTGTTGGAATCGACTTTGAAGATTTCAGGAGGATCGGCCTCGTCGGGCAGGTCGTCTAAGATGCGGGAAACACGGTCCCGAATGTCGTTTACGGCAGCCTCCAGGTCGCGGTCAAGATAAAATTCCACCGTAACTTCGGAAATTCCGTCACGACTTTCGGAATCGATGGAGCGTATCCCTTCGATCCCGCTGATGGCATCTTCAACGATCTGAGTCACGCGAGTCTCGACGACCGCTGCGGCCGCTCCGGGGTATCTCGCTTCCACGGAGACCACCGGCGGGTCGATATCCGGGTACTCCCTCACCGGCAATCGCTCAAAGCTGACGATGCCGAATACGACCAGCAACAGGCTGAAAACTGTGGCCAGAACCGGGCGTCGGATGGACAAATCGGATAGGAACACGGCAGACACCTAATTTCTGAGCTAACCGGAAAGGCGCACGGCTTTGCGAGTTTCGACCACATTGACGGGAATGCCGGGCCTGACGCGGGTAATGCCCTCGACGACCACCCGATGCCCGGGATTCAAGCCGCTGATGACTTCAACCTTGCCCGGACTTCGGCGGCCCGTGACGATCTCTTTTTTCTCAACCGTATTTTCGGCCGATACCACCAGCGCGAATTTTTTGTCTTTTTCCAGAATCACGGCTTCCTCCGGGATGATCAGCGATTGGGAACGGTTTTTGACCAGATCCACGGTCAGCAGCATGCCCGGTTTCAACAACCGATCCGGATTGGGAATTTGGGCGCGAATCGTTACGGAACGCGTGTCGGGATCGACGCGGCTGCTGATGGCGGTCACCGTGCCGTTGAAGTTGCGATCCGGATAGGCGGGACTATGCGCCGTAACATCCATTCCGTTTCTCAGAACACCGAGATAAGTTTCCGGTACGGTAAAGTCGAGCTTGATGACGGTGGTGTCATCCAGGGTGGTAATCACCGTGTCCGAATCCACCACGGCACCGTTGCTGATTTGGCGGGTGCCTAAAATTCCGGAAAAAGGGGCTCGTATCGTGTAATCCCGCAGTTGGGCTTTCAGATGCGCTACTTTAGCCCTGGCGATCTCCAGCAGTCCTTGCTCTTCATCCAGCCTGGATCGTGAGGTGGAGTTCGTCTTCGCCAACTTGCTGATTCGTTCAAACTGCTTTTGCTGCTCCCGGAGCGTGGCGCTGACCTCTGCCAGCAGGTATCGAATTTCGCTGTCGTCCAGTTTTACCAGGACTTGGTCTTTATCGACAGCGTCGCCATCTTCAAAAAAAATGTCGACGACGCGTTCTTCCAAAGTGGGGGTGATCACCACCGACTCGTTTGCCTTGGCCGTTCCAAGTGCCTCCACTGTTTCCGTGAACGGTTCGGTGGTTGCCAAGGCAACCACCACGGGGATCGGCGTCCTTGGGGGTGTTCGCGCCAGTGCAGTTCCGGAACTCATTTCCCCGGCCTTTCTCAGCTGCGGAAACAGCAACAGCCCTGCCGTGACGAGTACCGTTGCAACTCCCAATAAATATAGCATATGATTTTTTCGCATGGATTCTTCTCAAAAGCTGCGATGTTGTTTTTAATATACTCCAAACCTCGCTGAATAGTTTATTGGTTGACTGGTTGATTAGGCAAATTATAGTCATAATCTTAGATCGGTGAGATTGTTAGAGCAGGAATTGTCCAATTATTTTGCAAATATGGGCAAGTCTATATTTACAACCACTTAACCACCTAATCGATCAACTAATCAACCCATCAACGATATCTGTATTCGATATAATCCGTAAAATATGCAACCGATTTTTATTGATATCGACATGGTCAGATAACGCTATTTTTTATCTTAAGCATCGCTCCGGCTGAATCAAGCGAAAGGCCTGAAAAATTCGGTTGTTTCCTGCGATTGTGCTTTGGTTGGATTCAGTCGTTCGGCGTTTGCTGCCCCTGACGGGAACTGGGCCCAGGTGCTTGAACAAAAGCGACAATTTACCTCCCGCATCTCGAAAGAGACGATTCAAAACCTTCTAGAGGCCGGGATCGATTTTATGCCCGCAACCGCCACATTTTCGGATGATAAAACGCTGTCTGTAAATGGTAAACGCATACAGGCCAAATTCTTCATTGTAGCGACCGGTGCCAAACCAATGGGACTGTCTTTAACAGGAATCGAACATGTCATCACCAGCGATGCTTTCCTTGAACTAAATATGCTGCCGCCTTCCATTCTTTTCATCGGGGGCGGATTCATCTCCTTTGAATTCGCCCATTTTGCAGCACGGCTGGGTTCAACCCACCAGCGTTCCGTAATTTTGGAAGTCAGCGACAGGCCTTTGGGCGCTTTTGACGCCGAAATGGTTGAGTTGCTGGTGGCGGCTGAAAACATTTTAGCAGAGCTTGCCCTGGGCCGCAAAGCAACCATGGATTACCGGGCCGTGCCGGCGATTCTTTTTACCTATCCGCAGTTTGCTATGGTCGGGCAAACTTATCGTAAAAGCGTTGCCAAGAATCTCAGCTGGCCGAGCTACCAACGGGTGGGGTTGAAGCATGCTGCCTATAAAATATTGACCGATGCAAACAATCAAATTCTCGGGGCCCACATCCTCTCCGACCACGCCTCCGGTTTGATCAACACTATCAAGCAGGCGATGGTGCATGAAACAGCCGTCGACAAATTATATCGGCAGGCCATAGTCAGCCTATATCCGACCCGGGAAAGTGATTTAAGCTATATGCTGAAACCATTGCTGGCCGATTGATGGCCCTTGTTTTCTTGGACCTCAAACCGGAGAGGAATTTGTCATCAAGTTCGGCAATTTTTTTTGGGGAGTCAGGTCGCTTTTCCGACGATCGGCCTTCTCACGAATCTAATCTTCGCTGTGGCCTCGGAGTTGGTGATGGGTCGATGATCTTCAGACAGGCGTTAAGGTAAAAAACAGTCGTAAAAAACCAGTAGTTCATATCTGATGGCCATCAAAAAATTACATAATCCAACCCAAGACGGTCTGCGCTGAAAGGCCAATCATGATTCGTTGGGGAATGTGCTGCATTTTTCGTGACGCGCCGATAAATTTCCGCCGAACGACAGCCAAGTATGCCGCCAAGCTACCAACCGATGAGCGCCGGCGCCATCTCTCCGATATCTGTCGGCACAACGCAACTTCTCTGCTCGAGGCGCTGCAATTTTGCCGGCGCAACGATATTCGTGCTTTTCGAATCAAAAGCCAGATTTTGCCGCTCAGAACGCATCCGCAATTCGGCTATGAGATAGAGGACCTGCCCGAATCGAATGAAATTGTAAACGCATTCAAAAAATGCAAAACATATTGCCGCCGACACAATCTGCGCACCAGCTTTCACCCGGATCAGTTTATCTTGTTGTCCTCCCCAAATCCGGAGGTGACCCGCCGATCCATTGCCGATTTGCGATACCAGGCGGAGGTTGCGGACTGGGTCGGTGCGGACGTGATCAACATTCATGCCGGAGGGGCCTATGGGAACAAGGATGTAGCACTGAAACGTCTGGCTAGGCAGATTCGAAGTCTGCCGCAATACGTCCGCCGCTGCCTGACCCTGGAGAACGATGATAGACTGTATACCCCCAGTGATTTACTGCCTGTTTGTGAACGATTCGGAATCCCGTTCGTATACGATTTGCATCATCACCGCAGCCTGGCCGACGGTCGGAATGTCGAAGATACGACCCATCGGGCGCTGAAAACCTGGAACCGTGAGCCGCTATTTCACATTTCCAGCCCCTTATGCTCCTGGCAGGATTGGAATCCGCGGAATCATCATGATTATATTAATCCTGACGATTTTCCCGAATCCTGGTTGAATCTGGATATTACGGTCGAGGTCGAGGCCAAAGCAAAGGAGCTTGCCGTAATTCAATTGATGAGAGATATTGAAAACAAGTCAAACGTCACGACATCGTATCGTTCATAGCTATTATAGCTATTGACAGAAAGATTATCCAATCGAAGTGACGTTTGACAGTTTACTAGATGTTCAGTTCATTTTAGATTTTCCCCAATTGTTAAATCACTTGGGCAAAATAACCGTATCGATCAAGGCTGTTGCAGATAAAAAAATTGCTAATATTACAACCGATAAAATTTTGATTTTTTCATTTTTAAGCTCCCTTTTGTTAGTCATTGGACAATTCAGATGATTGTCTATTGTTTATATTTAATTCCCGTTACCTATTTATCGATGTTTTATTTACGCTTTAGAGATAACACCAGAATTGTGAAAGTTCCGCTGCCGGAGACAAATTATCCCTCACCAAATCTTATTAGAAAACGTCTTATAAAATGGTCTCAACGTTAATTTAATGGCTAAAAATTGATTAGCCTTTCGGCAACAGATATATTTTCCACTTTACACAAACCCTGAGCGGCAAAATCGTCGGTTGTATTCTTATGATTTTGAGGAAGCTGTAACCGGCGAAAATTCGATTTCAGGTCGAATCAGGATTTGAGCAGGTTCGGAATCAGCGGCATCAATACTGTCCTTGGTGTGTTTTAATGCTGTCTCGATTGCCTCATCAATGTGGTCCACTAGAATAAATTCCATTATTTTGCGCACTTCGGTCGGCACATCATCAAGTTCTTTCTCATTACGTTTCGGTAGAATAACCGTGTGCAGCCCTGCCCGATGAGCTGCCAAAATTTTCATTTTTATGCCACCAACCGGGAGCACCCGCCCCCGCAGAGTAACCTCACCCGTCATGCCAACATTGCTGCGCACCAGACGGTCGATGAAAAGACTGGCTAGCGCCAAGACCATCGCAATACCAGCCGACGGTCCGTCTTTGGGAATTGCTCCTGCCGGTACATGTAAATGAATATCATTATTTTTAAAAATCTCCGATCTAATACCTAACTGTTCAGCCTTCGAGCGAACATAGCTGTATGCAATTTTTGCACTTTCCTTCATGACATCACCGAGTTGCCCGGTCACGGTAAGTTTTCCAACAGGATATCTCCTCCTACGCTTGTAACCGCCAGACCGGTAGAAATGCCCGGTACCTCAATCGTCTCCGAGAGTTCACTTTCAAATTTTTCTTTCTTTAGATAATCAGCGACCTGCTCAGGAGTGATCATGACATGCTCCCACGTCTTGGTCGTTAGTTTTACGATTGATTTGCGGCATATGGCGCCGATGAGACGTTCCAGTTGACGAACTCCTGCCTCACGGGTGTAGTCTCCGATTAGTTTGCGGATAGCATCATCCATAAAGGTCACATCACTTTCATTGAGTCCATGGCTTGCAAGCTGTCTTTGAATAAGATGTCGCTTGGCGATTTGAATCTTTTCAAGTTCGGTATACCCGTCGAGGGTAATGATTTCCATGCGATCCCTGAGAGGAGCCGGGATAGTATCCAACTGATTGGCAGTAGCGATAAAGATAACATCGCTCAGATCAAAATCGACATCCAGATAATGATCGCGAAAGGTCGAATTCTGAGCTGGATCCAACACCTCCAACAGTGCACTGCTGGGGTCGCCCCGCCAGTCCATTCCAACCTTATCGACCTCATCGAACATAAACACTGGATTGCGTGTGCCAGCGCGCTTAATCGCTTGGATAATTCTTCCTGGCATGGCGCCAATGTACGTTCGGCGGTGTCCTCTTATCTCGGCCTCATCCCGGACGCCTCCAAGGCTCATACGGGTGAACTCACGCCCCATAGAACGAGCGATACTTTGTCCCAGAGACGTTTTGCCTACACCTGGAGGACCCGCGAAGCACAAGATGACACCCGTTGCAGCCTCAGTTTTGGCGCGTGAGGTTACATTTTGATGAATGCCATCGCGGATAGCCAAAAGATTGCGAACAGCCAGGTACTCTACAATACGTTCCTTAACGTCTTGTAAGCCGAAGTGATCTTCGTCTAAGACGTTTCGGGCCATCTCAATATCGGTTTGATCTTCACTGGTGTGATTCCACGGAAGATCCAGGAGCCAATCTAGGTATGTTTTCACCATGGAATATTCCGCCGCCTGGGGAGACATTTCATCTAATCGTTCTAGCTCGCTTAAAGCCTGCTTGCGGACCTCATCGGTCAGATTGGCTTCTTCGATACGTTGTCTGAGGTCATCCGGCTCAGATTCATTTTCATCCAATTCTCCGAGTTCTTTTTTGATTGCTTTAAGCTGCTGACGTAGATAGTAGGATCTTTGAGATTTGTCCATCTCATTGCGTGCATCAGACTTTATTTTTTTCCCAATGGAAAGAATTTCTTTCTCACGTAACAAAATTTCAACCAGCTCGTTTAATTTATTTCTAAGACTGTCTTCTTCCAGCAATGCCTGTCGCTTTTCCAAGTCGATTTCGCTGTGAGCCGCAGCAACATAGGCTAGGTGTAGTGGATCTTTTATTCGCGACAGGCCATCAATGGCCTCGTTAGGAACATTGAGTGACATTGAGAACAGTTCTTGTGTCAGATCACGTACACTTCTGTGTAATGCATCTATTTCGATGCCATCTTCAATATGCTCTGGTGACAGTATGATAGCTGCCTTCAAAAAGCGGTTGTCAGGGATCCAGCGTGCAATTCGAAAACGCTCCAAACCATGAACAACCAGCAAAACTGCATTATCGGTTGCGCGCGTCATATACAAAATCCGGGCAACAGTACCTGTGTCATACATTTGACCGGGTAGCGGAACTGTTTCCGTCTTTTCCTTCACACTCACGATACCAATCATTCGATTGTCTTTCATCGCCGATTCGATGACAGAAGAAGAATGGGAGGCGACCGCTAATGACATGTTAAGCGTGGGAAACGCAACCTGATCATTTAGCGGAATGATTGGTAATACTTCAGGGATTGAGTTTTGATCGACCTTAATTATGGCCTTATCATCTGGGTGACTGTGTAAACTGCTCATTTTTATTACCTCGCTGCACTTTCACGTTGTTAAAAGTGCTTTTGGATTTTTTTCACGGTGTAACCGATCTATTTTGTCCCTTATATAGACAAAAAATAAACAAAATTGAGCAATTGTCAAAAAATTTCTACTCTGCAGCGATTCATCGTCATATCTGTTATAGCTAGATAACCTGCAATTACGCTTGTGCTGGAAAATTGATCTTTCTGGGTCTAATTTTATACATAAATTCGACAAAACAGGATTACCGCCAAAATTTAGTGACGTAACGGTGCAGGTGTCGTTTACAGGTAAATGTCACCGTAAACGTAGAAGCCGAAATACATTTCGCTGCAAAAAAATTAGCGAGTTTGTTTTGAAATTTTGGATAATTCTGAGCCGGGAAATATTAGGCTTGGAGACATGGATTTAGAAATGTTTCAAAATATTAGTGTATCACCGCCGCAACCACAAATTTAGGTTTGTATCGAGACGCCGCCTTTTGCTCCCACTTAGCCATTTTGGTCAGCGTTGATTTCATTCCACCGTACCAGGGACATTTCACCCACACAGACGCACCTGCGAAGTTGAAAAAAGCGACCTGAGTGATTTTAGTGTAACTGCCGGCTGGATTCAGCTGAATAGTACCATGGTGGAAATCGTGGCAGCAATCCTCGGCATTGAGCAGTTTAAACTCTAGTCGATATAGCTCTGGTATGACAGTAGTCTGCCAAAAAATTTTAGACATATTTTAGACACTTTCAACCCGAACTCTGAAGATTAATTGACTTGGAGTATGTTATTTGCCGATTAAGCTGCTTACACCGAGGTTAAAACAAACGCCGTGTGATTAAACAGCGTTATTCATAACTGCCGGCATCAACATGAGATGATAGAATTGCTGTCGGCCACGATGGTGCTTAAAGGTCTGCTGGATAATTGATTCACCCTTTCCCTTGGTCCATGTGTTAAAAGGTTGGTAATTGACCTAAGTTGAAACGTGCTATAAACAACAACTTGACAAAGCAAGGTCTATACTCTATTTTCAAAAAATGAACAGTAAAAATTTCTATACCATTCGATACGTATCCCAGCGGACCGGTTTGACACCTCATGTTATTCGAGCGTGGGAGAAGCGGTATAGAGCGGTGGTTC
>Ga0111147_1083_pt1 | contig 10857 bp, 8 predicted proteins | sample DeeMarSeWOR28_12_FD_80394 | JGI IMG/M metagenome (GOLD analysis project Ga0111147, IMG submission 80394) | Deltaproteobacteria bacterium SG8_13
AGGATTTTCTGTTGGGTGGCAACTTCCACGGGCAACCGGTGGCACTGGCTCTCGACTTTCTGACGATCGCCGCCGCCGAGCTGGCCAACATCTCCGAACGGCGCATCGAACGGCTCGTTAACCCCAAACTCAGCGGCCTGCCGGCCTTTCTGGTAAAAGATGGGGGTCTGAACTCCGGATTTATGATCGCCCAGTACACCGCCGCAGCCCTGGTATCGGAAAACAAGGTACTGTCGCACCCGGCCAGCGTCGATTCGATCCCCACCTCCGCCAACAAGGAAGATCACGTGTCGATGGGTACGATCGCCGCCCGCAAATGCCGGGAAGTCGTGGCCAACACGGAAACCGTCATTGCCATCGAACTGCTGTGCGCTGCCCAGGCCCTGGATCTGTTTACCAACCTGAAACCCGGCAAGGGTAGCATGGCCGCCTATCAGGTGATTCGCGGCGCCATCGCACACCTGGAAAGCGACCGCATCCTGGCCGATGACATCGCTGCGATGCGCAACCTGATACGCAGCAACCGGGTCCTGGAAGCTGTCGAGGCCCGGATCGGCCGACTGCACTGACAGCGACCCTGCTAACCGACTCCGCGAATCCAGTTGCCTGAACCCGTCTGCATCCGGTTTACGAAGATGCCGGAATCTGTTATACGCCCGCAGTGGTTTTTTCCGTTGCCGGCACCCCTTAGCCTGCCGGCGGCATTGCCTTGCCGAAAAGGTCGCGATGAATAACGAATATGCGAAAGGTCGTTTACAGAAAAGCCGCCAGGCGCCGGCTATCGCCGGATTGCCCGTTATGGCAACCCTCTTTGCGTCTTTCCTCTGCATTTTGTTTGGCGGGAACACCGTGGCAATAAAAATCAGCCTTTCCGGGCTAGGGGTTTTCACCGTCGCGGCCATCCGTTTCGGTCTGGCGGCTGTGGTCGTTTCTCTATGGGCATTATGCACCCGTCAAGCCATACGACTCCGCCGCAGACAGCTGCAACACTTGCTGATCATATCGGTCATCTTTTTTATCCAGCTCTCGCTGTTCATCTTCGGCCTGAGCAAGACCTATGCCTCGCGCGGCACCCTGCTGGCCAACATCCAACCCTTCTTCGTACTGTTCCTGGCGCATTTTTTCGTGCCGGGCGATCGCATCACCGGCCGCAAGCTTATCGGCATCGTGCTGGGATTTGCCGGCGTGGTGTTCGTTTTTCTCGGGCACAGCGGGGGTGGCACCGAACTGCGCCAAGGCGATATGATCATCCTGGCGGCAGCGTTCGTGTGGGCCTGCAACGGGGTGTACACCAAAAACATACTGGCCGACCTGCAGCCGTTTCAGGTGGTATTGTTCCAGACCCTGATCGCTGCACCGCTCTTTCTTATCGGTGCCTTGGTGTCCGGGGAGTTTGCCGCCAACCGCTTTGATCCAGAAGTGGTATTGTCGGTATTGTATCAGGGCCTGGTCGCCACCTCCTTTGGATTTGTCGCCTGGAATACGCTGCTTCAAAAACACGGTGCCGTCGCCCTGCACTCGTTCATATTTTTAATGCCGGTGACCGGGGTGGTGCTGGGCGGCGTGCTGCTGGGAGAGCCGGTCACCGCCCAGATCCTGGCGGCGCTGGTGCTGATCGCAGCCGGCATATTGATCGTCAACACCCGAAGGAAGATCCCGATTGTCCACCCGGGCCGCAATGTCTGAATATCGGCCCAAAAACCGCCGCCCAGCGGGATGCAGGCACTCAGCGGTTTTCATAACTGCCGTTGCACGTATGTATTGCCGACCGCGGAGGGCACAAGGTATTCGAAAGGATCATAATTGGTGAAAAAAATTGCCGCTGCAGCCCTGCTGATCGTTGCACTGGCGGCGGCCTATCGGTGGCTGGGGCCCAAGCCGGAGGCCGAACGGCTCGAACTGACCGGCGAAAACATCATCTGCTTCGGCGACAGCCTGACATCCGGATTCGGCGCATCGGCCGGAAAGGACTATCCGGCCCAACTGTCCCGGCTTCTCGGAAAACCGATCATCAACGCCGGAAAGGCTGGAGACACGACCGGGCGCGCCCTTCAAAGACTGGAACAGGACGTCCTGTCGCGCTCACCGAGAATCGTGCTGATCACCCTCGGCGGCAACGATTTGAAAAACCGCACTCCCCGTGAAACGGCGTTTGACAACCTGAGGCAAATCATCCAAACGCTCCAGGATGCGGGTGCGCTGGTTATTGTGGGAGGGATCGACCTGCCGGTCTTCGGACGCGGGTTCGGCAAGGGATACGAGGCCGTGGCGGCCGAAACCGGGGCCATCCTGGTACCCGATATCCTGGAGGGTATCTTCGGCAACCGGAGGCTGATGAGCGATCCAATCCATCCCAACGACGACGGCTATGCCAAGATGGCCAGACGATTCTACAACGTCATTCCGAAGGCGGCGCTGCCATGACAGCGGCTGCAACCATAGATATCGGGGGGTTGGTCCCCCGCGACGACAGAGGCCTGCGATGAAGCCGGAAACACTCAAATCCGACGCCCTGCTGCTGCTGACAGCGGTCATCTGGGGATTTGCCTTTGTGGCCCAGCGGATGGGAATGGAGCATGTCGGGCCGTTTACCTTCAACGCGATCCGCTTTGCCCTCGGCAGCCTGGTACTGGTGCCGTTCATCGCTCGCAGCCGGCGACCGGCGCCTGCTGACGGTCTTTCTCCGCAGTCCGCTGGATTTCGAACGATAGGATGGAGCGGGCTTGCGGCCGGACTGGTGTTGTTCGGCGGCGCGTCCCTGCAGCAGGCCGGCCTGGTGTTCACCACTGCGGGAAATGCCGGATTCATCACGGGACTGTATGTGGTCATCGTCCCGCTGTTCGGTTTGCTTTTCAAACAACAGACCAACGCCGGATCCTGGTTTGGAGCCGTCCTGGCGGCGGTCGGACTCTACTTTCTGAGTATCACCGATCAGTTTACCATCGCATTCGGAGATCTTCTGGTCCTGCTCGGTGCCTTTTTCTGGGCCGGACACGTGCTGCTCATCGGATGGATGTCTCCGCGAATGGACCCGCTGAAGCTTGCCTTCACCCAGTTTGCCGCCTGCTCCGTGCTGAGCCTGATCACAGCCGCCGGGTTCGAAACCATCACCGTGGCCGGCATCGTGGCGGCTGCCCTGCCGATTCTCTACGGCGGCGGGCTATCAGTAGGAGTGGCCTACACCCTGCAGGTCATCGCCCAGAGAAACGCCCATCCGGCGCATGCGGCCATCTTGTTGAGCCTGGAAGCCGTTTTCGCCGCCATCGGCGGCTGGATCGTGCTCGGCGAAACGCTTACCGGTCGCGGCATCCTCGGCTGCAGCCTGATGCTGTCCGGTATGCTGCTGAGCCAGCTGTGGGGCCTTGTACGGCTGGGATCGATCAAAACCGGAACTCAAGGCGCATAAAGAGGTGGTAATTCGCCAATTTTATGCTACTATCAGGGCTGACGTACCGAAACCGGCACCAAACCCCTCCAAGCAAGGATGTTGCCAGCGATGCGTACCACTCGCGCAGCGGTCTTGACCGCAGGAGTCTGGTTTCTACTTATTTCTGCATGCATTGCCCCCCATGCGACCGCCTCCCCTCCCCCATGGCTGCAGGATCATCTCAACGGCCGGCTGACGCTCTCCGGTGTTTACTACGGGGTCAGTTTCGCCGATTACAGTGCAAAGGCCCCCGATTACGAAACCATGCGGCTGGCCAAGGATCGCGCTCTGGATGAGCTTTGCTATCAGCTGTCCGTGTCGCTGCGGTCGGAATTTGAAAACCGGCTGCAGAAAAGGGGCCACTACGAGGAGGAGCAGATCGCCAGCTCGCTGCTGGTAACCTCCCGCAAGGTGCTCTCCGGTGTTACCGAGAAGGACCGCTACACCGACTCTCGCAGCCGCCGGCATTGGGTGCTGCTGACCATCGCCCGCAGCCAAGCCGACCGTCAGATGGAACAGCAGAAATTCATCAACGAGGTGACCGACCGCCTGGAGCACCGCCAGGATGAAATTCGAGACGGTGTTAAACGGATTGCCCTGGTGCTCGACCGGCAGATGGCGGTCTACAACGAACAAATGGAGCACTACGGTCGGCTGCTGAATGCGATCGACCAGAAGGTCGGAGCGGCTGACGACCGCAGCCGACAGGAATATGAACAGATTCGTGACGTGATCCTGCGCCTGGAGACGCGCCAGCAGGCCGTCGACGAACAGATGCGGCAGCAATCCAATCGGCAGCAGGAGCAGATCACTCAGCTGGTGGAACAAAACAGGCAGCTGCAGGAGATCCTGGTGCAGCTGGCCGACAAGGTGCGCCAGGATTATTTTCTGGCCCTGACCAGCGATGATCTGAAAAACAGCGGCCAGAACCCGGATTTCAGCGTGTCTATCCGCCCGGAAAAAGGCCAGGGCGCCATCTATCGCCACGGGGAAAAAATCCGCTTTCAGGTGAAAGCCTCCCGGGATTGCTACATCAAGGTGATCTATCTGTCTTCCACCGATGCCGAATCCGGAGGACAGAAAAAAATGAACACGCTGCTCTTCCCCAACCCCCACGACCGCGACAACCATATCGAAGCCGGCCGAGCGCGGATTGTAGGCCGCTACGACGAGCTGGAAGTGCAGGCGCCCTACGGCAGGGATGTGATCACGGTGATGGCATCGGTCAATCAATTCACGGATGTAAAACAACTCACCAAGACCGGCGGCGGCTTTTATACGGAAGTGACCACCGACACGCAAGGGGCCATCCAGATGCGAACCCGGGGAATTTCCGTGGTGGCAACGGCCGGCGCTTCCAGTGGCACGAAAGACCCGAATCCGGCCGCGCTCGCGTCAGACACCTGCCTGATCGTCAGCCGGCCTTGATCGGCGTGACGGGTCGATGACCCGGTATGTGGAGGAAACCATGCAGGCATCCAAAACAACGGCGGTTCTGTGGGTCAGCCTGTCGCTGATGGCAGCCCTGTTGGCATTCGAACCGAAAAGTTCGGCTGCAGAAGAAAACAAGATTCGGTTGCAGTGGGCCTTTGGTGCATTGACGGGACCGGAAGACGACCCCGCGCTTGTGTCAATTGAAGAAACGGCGGTGCTGCGCTCCGGTGATCGGATGAAAATCTTTTTTCAGCCGCAGACCGATTGCCACCTGTACCTTTTCTATCAAAGCTCCCAGGCAGAGCTGATGGTGCTGCTGCCTGAACGCGGATCCGGATCCCGGACTACCGCCGGCACGCGCATGATGGTACCGCACGGCAGTGATTGGTTCCGGCTCGATGAGATCACCGGGATAGAGACGTTTTACCTGCTCGTCTCGGCCCGCCCGCTGGAGAATATAGAAGCGCTGTGCAACAATCTGTCTGCCGCTTCCGTCGCCTCGGAGCGCGAGGCCGTCGGCCGGCAGATCCTGTCGGAGATCCACCGCCTGCAAAAATACCGTCGCACGCTGACCGCCGATGCGGAACGTCCCATCCGTTTGGGAGGAAACTTTCGCGGCTTGACCGAACAGGGCCAGCCGGAGCTGCCCGACATCTCTAAAATCGCAATGGAAATATCAGCCCCTGATTTCTACAGCAGGACGTTTACGATTGATCATCGATAAGCAAATCGAACGCAGGATCACCCTCCTGTGGATTGCTTTTTCATTTTTTACGGCCCATCTCTGTTTTTTCATCCTGCCAAATGTCTTTACGCCCTGGCACGAGCAAACCGGTGACTACCTGCTCCGGTTCAAGGCCGGCAGTGCATCCTTTCGACTTCCCTATGACGACACCATCGTCATGGTCGACATCGACAACACCAGCCTCGATGCCCTGGGGACCTACTACCTCAACCGCAGCCATCATGCCCGGGCAATTCGCAACCTGGCAGCGATGGGTGTATCCGTGCAGATGTACGACTTTATCTTCGGTGGACGCCGGCACCCGCAAGAAGATACCGACCTGATTCAAGCAACCCGTAACGCGGGCAATGTCTATTTCGGCATGGCTTTTGAACTCGATTCGTCGGGCACCAGCTTGCAAACCGCAGACAGCGACCCCCTGCTCCGCAGTTTTTTGCAGCAGGCCAGCTGGCCGGTGGCAAACGACTGGAAGGGGGAAAAGTTCTTTGCCGGCCGCCATGCCCTGGTGACCTTTCTGCCGCTCTCCGAGGCCGCCAGAGGCACCGGCTATTTAAACCTGCACCCCGATCCGGACGGAGTGTTTCGGCGCCTGCCGATGTTGGTTCGTTTCGGCAACGATTTTTTCCCGTCCTTTTCCCTGCGGGTGGCCTGTGACTATCTCGATGTGCCGGTTGACAATATCGTCGTAAAGCCCCGGCGAATCCTTCTGCCGCAGGTAAAACTGCCGAACCGTTCCGACCGGACGGACATTCAGATTCCGGTCGACCGTCACGGCAACATGCGGATCAACTTCGCCGGGCCCTGGGGGCGGATGAAGCACTACCATTTTTCCGATATTTTTTTCGCCTCCGAAGGCCCCGAAGAAATGGTCCTTTGGCGAAAGGAGCTTTCCGGTAAAATTGTGCTGGTCTCCGATGTCTCCACAGGATCGACCGACGTGGGGCAGGTCCCCACCGACCCGGACTTTCCGCTCAGCGGCATTCATGCCAACAGCCTGCACACCATCCTCACCCGCTCCTTTCTGACAGAGCCATCCGATTGGCTCGTTCTGCTGATAGAGCTGCTGCTGCTGCTCGCAGTTACCCTGCTCTCCTTTCACCGCTCTGCCGTCTTTTTCACACTGGGCACCGCCGGCGTTGCCGCTGCCTATATCTGCCTTGCCGGCCTGCTGGTATTTACCTGCAATATGCTGCTGCCGGTGATACGCCCGCTGCTGATGGTGTTCTTCGCCCTGATCACCTTGCACATCGCCAGTGCGGTAAAAAATGCACACACCCACGCTGCAACGCAAAGGGCCCGGGAAGTCGCCGAGCGGGACCTGGAGATCGGCCGTAAAATCCAATCCGGTTTTTTCCCTTCCGCCCTGCCCGGCCCGGCCGGCTGGGAAATCAACGCCTCCTTCCAACCGGCCCGGCAGGTGGCCGGCGACTTTTATGACCTGTTCTGGTTGGAAGGTAAAAAAACCATTGGCGTCGTCATTGCCGACGTCTGCGACAAGGGGGTCGGCGCGGCCCTGTTCATGGCCCTGATCCGCAGCCTGATCCGGGCCTTCTCCATCCAGGATTTCGAACAAAGCCGCGCCCGCCAGGATGCCGATGACGAAAGGCAGCAGACATCGCTGCTGAACACCATTCGCCAGACCAACAACTACATCGCTAACACCCACGGCGATACGGGCATGTTCGCCACCTTGTTCCTGGGAGCCCTCGATATACAAACCGGCATGCTCACATATGTCAACTGCGGCCACGAACCGCCCATGATAATCCGTCGGGAAGAGATCAACGCAAGACTGAAACCCACCGGACCGGCCCTGGGAATGATGCCGGATCTCGGATTCGAGGTGGCTCAAGTCCGATTACTGCCCGGCGACACGCTGTTCGCCTTCACCGACGGGCTCACCGACGCCCAGGACCCGAGTGGGGAACTGTTTGGCCGGGAACGGCTCACCGATGCCTTGCGAAAACCGGCTGCCGACACTAAAACACTGGTCGATGACATCTTACAGGCAGTTAGCAGCCACATTGCCGGGGCCGAACCGTTCGATGATCTGACTCTGGTGGTTGTACGACGACAATCTGACAACCGCCGATGAGGCCTACCGCTGCGTGTCGCAGAAAGTGCCGGCGGCCACCGGCCAGGAGCAGCACCCGGTGAAAAAAGGAACCGTCGAGGGTCAGCTGGTCATCGGCGTCGTGCCGTGATTACGTTTTTTTTGACATTTTCTCCTGTCTGCGGTATTCACAAACTAAAGTCGTGTGACACCTGTCCAGTAAATATTTTTCCCCCACCAGAACAGTGGGCTTTACTCCTGACCTCTTTGAGGATTCATCTCAGCTAGTATTCCTGCCAGTCACCAACCATATCAAAAAGGGAATGCTGCATGCCGAAACGCACCGTATTTCTCTTCCAGTCATCTCTTTTCGCCTGCCTGCTCTTGTTTATCATCTGTTGTTCCCGACCGAACATCCGGATTGACACCGGAAAACCCTTGCCATCGGTAATCAAGGCCTACAAACATATCACAATTGCTGGTGATCGTGCGGGGATGAGAGACACCGGTATCGATGTAAGGAAAGAGGATCAGGTTTCCATTTTAGCAACCGGTTCGATTGACTTTTGTGCCAAGTGGGGTGGATGCAAGTATCGCAATGTCACCCCCGCCGACCATTGGCCACTCATCGGAAGGATTGGCAAGGAGGGTCACTATTTTCACCCGATCGTCCGCGATACCCACAAAGGAGGTTTCAGCCTCCAGGAAGGCCGCCTTTATTTGGGCTGCAAGGATGGCCCGTTACAAGCCAATGGACGCCCGTATAACCCAGAGTGGTACCGGGACAATCAGGGCACTTTTTCGGTGGACATTATCGTCTGGTCCACCGACGATTACGGGCAGATTATCAATTTCCTGTCGGAACAATTGGAGGAGAACCCTGAAAACAAAGCAATAAAAGATACCTTGTACATTTATGCCACGTATAGGCAAGTCCAGTTGGCAGCGGAGAAAGCGGCCGAAGCGGCGCAAGAGACGCAACAGGAGATCAGCGATCTACAGCGGCAGACCGCTAACCGGCCGACCAGTGCTACTGAACGGCAGCAGATTCAGGAGCTGGAGGCCAGGCTGGCGTCTTTGCAGGCCACCCTGGCAGAGCTGGACCAGATGAAAAAGCAGCTGCAGCAGGAGCAGCAAAAGAGCGAGCAGCTCACCGCGAGCAGCAGCTTCTGACCAAGTTGAGCGAAGGGGTCAAAAGCCCGCCGGTGCTTTTAATCGCCGCCCCGGCCCACGGGCTGTCCACAGAGGCAAAAAGCGTGCAGCTCTCGGCGGTGGTGCAGGACGACAAGGGGTTGCAGCAGCTCGAGATCTTTGTGAACAACCGCAAGCTGAGCCCGGAACAAGCGCGTGGCATCCGCATCGCAGAAGGCTCTTATCCCAGGCGCCTTGACATCGAGCAGCGCATCGCACTTTCCAAAGGTGCCAACACCATCAAGATTCACGCCACCGACTCCGACGGGCTGTTTGTGGAAAAAGCGCTGACCGTGCATCACATCGCCCGCAGGCGCAACCTGTGGGCGGTGGTGGTGGGCATCGACCGCTATCCGAACATCCGGCCGTTAAAATACGCGGTGGCCGATGCCAAAAGCTTTTACGAGCTGCTGGTAACAGACAACCAGGTGCCGGCCGAAAACGTCTTTTTGCTGCTCAACGAGCAGGCCACGCTGCAGGCGCTGCGCTCGACGCTGGGCACCAGGGTGAAAAACAAGGCCGGGGCAGACGACATGGTGATCATCTACTTTGCCGGTCACGGGGCCACCGAGCGGGACATGATGAGTCCGGACGGTGACGGGCTGGAAAAATACCTGCTGCCCTACGGGGCCGATCCCAACGATCTGTATGCCTCGGCGCTGCCGATGCGCGAGGTGGCGCACATCTTTCACCGGATCCGCTCCGAGCGGCTGGTGTTTGTGGCCGATGCCTGCTACAGCGGTGCCAGCGGCGGGCGCACGGTGAGCACCGGCGGGCTGCGGGCGAATTTGTCGGACCGGTTTTTGGAGCGTCTGGCCGGTGGCAAGGGCAAGGTGATCATCACCGCTTCTTCGGCCAACGAGGTCAGCGTGGAAAAAGACGAGCTGGGCCACGGGGTGTTCACCTACTACCTGGTGCAGGGACTCCGCGGGCCGGCGGACACCGACGGCGATGGGCTGATCAGCGTCGACGAGGCCTACCGCTACGTGTCGCAGAAAGTGCCGGCGGCCACCGGCCAGGAGCAGCACCCGGTGAAAAAAGGAACCGTCGAGGGTCAGCTGGTCATCGGCGTGGTGCCGTTCCTCCAGCGCTAGGTTGGCGGCAATCTTGCCGTGCAATCCGTTCGAACATCTCTTGTATCCCTTGAAACAAACGATCAGACATCTTAGGGGGATACCATGAAAAAACGAGAACCGGACCTTTTCTGCATCAGTCTTTTGTTGATCACCATCCTTCTGATCAACTGCTCTTCACCGAACATCCACATCGACAAAAGCAAGCCGCTTCCTCCGGTTGTCAAGCTGTACAAGCATGTCACGGTAGCAGGCGGTGTTTCAGGATTGCGAGACACCGGTGTGGATATCGAAAGAACGGACTCGGTCACCATCCTGGCCACCGGGTCCATCAACTTTTGCCCCAAGCCTTACTGCCCGGCAACGTACCAAAACGTGACTCCTGAGTTAGGCTGGCCGCTGATCGCACGGGTCGGAGGCAAGGACTCGCATTACTTCCGGCCGCTTGTCCGGGGTCAAAACAGCGGGAATTTCAGCGGTCGCGAGGGCAAGCTCTACCTCGGCTACAAAACCGGTGCTTTGGCCTTCAACGGAGCGGCCCTCAACCCGGATTACTATAAAGATGACATCGGAGCCTTTTCCGTGGACATCATCATCTGGGCCAACAATGACTACATTCAAATTGCCGGCTTTCTGGAAAAACAATTGGCAAGAGACCCGGAAAACAAGGCCCTGGAGTATGAGCTGGCCCGGTTTAACATGCTCAAACGATATCAGATAGCCGAACAGGAGGCTGAGAAGGAGGCAGAAAAAACCCAAAAAGAGATCAGCGAGCTGCAGGAAAAAGCGGCTGCACAGCCGACCAGCACTGCCGAGAATCGTCAGGTCCGGGAGCTGGAAGCCAGGCTGGCGTCTTTGCAGGCCACCCTGGCAGAGCTGGACCAGATGAAAAAGCAGCTGCAGCAGGAGCAGCAAAAGAGCGAGCAGCTCACCG
>Ga0111147_1088_pt1 | contig 10091 bp, 8 predicted proteins | sample DeeMarSeWOR28_12_FD_80394 | JGI IMG/M metagenome (GOLD analysis project Ga0111147, IMG submission 80394) | Deltaproteobacteria bacterium SG8_13
GTATCAGAAGTTCTACACCAAACGTCAGATGCTGCGTGTTTTGAATAAAGGATATCGAAGCGGCATCGGAAGCGTCTTTTCTCGGTTTATCATAAATACACCGAATATCGCCTACGCCCTTGGAGTTCGATCGGTGAAATCGAATTCGAAAAGAAGGCTCGCCCCGCTTTGTCATTCGACGGAAATCCCCTCAAAGACCTTACCAACCTGACCAAGGTAAAACCCGTAATTAAAGGCGGTGTGATTATCAAGGAATGATGCTTCTCAAAAGTAGTGTTATCTCCAACGTATATGCAAAATATTCGACCCATAAAAATTGCATATATTGTAAACTTATTGCGACTCAGCATGTTGTCAGATGAAGTTGAATCTTAAATTTTAAATATGAAAGATTGAATCCTGATCATTGCACTATCTTATAACTGATCGAAATCCCGGCACTACTGGTTGTGTCGATGGTAGTCTTAAAATCGGGCAATCTTTTCACGTAGTCAAGAAATTCTCTGATACCCTCGATTCCGGTATATGATGCATTGTGGGCCGTAAAGCAGCCGCCAACTTCAAGTTTCGGTGCAAGCGCTATGAAATAATTCATGTACCAGTCTTTATCTGCATCTGAAAAGACAAAATCAAAGGGACCTTTGAGTTTTTTCACAAGGTCATGGGCATCGGCAAGCCGTGCATCGATAAATTCCGAAAGTCCGGCCTCTTTGAAATTGGCTAGCGCCTTCTTATAGCGCCCTTCATCAATTTCGATGGTTATGAGCTTACCCCCTGTTTTACTAAGCGCCCATGCAATCCAGATCGCTGAAAGCCCAGTGGAAGTTCCGATTTCGATTGCTTTCTTGTATTTGTTTTTAAGCACGAGATCATACAGGATCTTACCGTCAGAGTAAGGGATGTTCCAATCATGCCATGTGCCTTTGCGGTTCTGCAGGAACATTCTAACTTTCTCATCAAGAGCCTTGTTATTTTGGAGTTCTTCACACGAGGCGGTACGAATAGAAAAATTCAAACATAGGATGAAGGTAATCAAAAAAAATAGGGTAAAATTGTTTTTCGAAAAACTGGTTATGTTCTCCATGATATTAACTTCGCCTCCAATGATATTCATCTACAAACTTTCCTAAAATTAAAACCAGCACGAACCCGCTCATTCTCCACTTTCTGAGAAGCGTCGTCATCCTTGGGCACATTTTTGCCCACATAAATCAACACCAATGTTTTCAATAATTCGCGACCATAATCATTTACCAATGTTTTCAATAATTCGCGACCATAATCATTTAAACGTGGCGTGGTGCAGTTCTAATTGACTGGAACCGGTTGCGGCTGCTTGGTGCTTCGATTCGCAGCTACTGTGACGTATTTTGCGCGATCAATTAAATAAAATTACTCACTCAGCACTTAGTCCTGAGTGGGTAAATTCGTCATTGAATTTACGAATCGATGGATTTCGCCTAAACCTCGCGCAACTTTCTCCGCAAGTACTTTCCGGTCAGCGTCTTGGGGACTTCATCGATGATTTCGACCATCCGGGGATATTTATAGGCTGCCATTCGCTCTTTGCAGAAGCGAATCAACTCGTTCGGCGTGACGGTGCCCTTGAACTCGTTGGTCAGCGCGACAAATGCTTTGACCGTCTCGCCGCGGTAAGCATCCGGTACCCCGACCACGGCTGCTTCTCTGACACCGGGATGTTTGTTGAGCACATCTTCCACTTCACGCGGCCACACCTTGAACCCCGAGGCGTTGATAAGATCTTTCTTACGGTCGACGATGTAACACCAGCCGTGTTCGTCGAACTTGGCGACATCTCCGGTATGCAGGCGGCCGTTTCGAATGGCATTGGCCGTTTCTTCAGGCTTTTCCCAGTACCCGTCGGTGATAGCGGGTCCCCTGAACAGCAGCTCGCCTTCTTCACCCGGGGGCACGTCGGTTACGGGATCCTCCAGGTCGACAATCCAGGCTTCATGACCTGGAATTACAAGGCCTACCGACAGCGCCCCCGATTGCGCATCGACCGGTCCTTCCATCCCCAGCGGAGTGATGGTTGCCGGCGAGCAGCTTTCCGTCAACCCATAGACGTTATAAATGCTGATGCCCATCGCCTCCCGAAACTTATCGACCGTACCGGGCGCCACCGGCGCACCACCGCTGTATGCTTTGCGAAAACTGGTAAGGTCGAACTCTTTCAGGTCGGGGTGGTTCAACAGAGCGATGTAAACGGTGATGGCCGCAACAGTAAAGGTCACCCGATGTCGTTCAATGAGCCGCAGAGTGTCGCCGGCATCGAACCGGCCGAAGACGACGGCCGGGATACCGAGATGAAAGGCGATCGCCAGATGTGCTACGATGCCTGTGATGTGAAACAAAGGGGCCACAGCCAGCACGACGTCGTTGCGATCTAGGCGGCAGGCCGCTTCATACACCAAAGCATTGTGAACCACATGGCGATGTCGGATAATGGCACCCTTGGCCGGCCCGGTGGTGCCGGAAGTATAGACCAGGTAGGCTAAATCCCGGGGCTCGCAGTTCAGCACCTCCGTTTCCGTTTCGGTGGCGCCGTCGATCAGCTCCATGAAATCATGGGTTTCTTTCAGCGACAACTTTTTTAGGTTCTCGAACTGTCCGGGGCGTGGACTGTCCGGCGGCAGCAGATCCAGCGCCGAGGTGGTAATGACCTTAACGTCGCTGCGATCCGCGATGGCCGTTTGCACCCGCTGTGGGTAGAGGTCATCTTGGCAGATGACCAGGCGTGCGCCGCTGTCCGCCAGATAGTGCTTCAGATCATGGCCGGTGTACATTGGATTGAGCGGCACCACTACAGCCCGCCGCATCCAGACTCCCACAAAGGCCACCACCGCCTGGGGAATATTCTGCATGACGACAATCACCCGGTCTCCCGCTGCAATGCCCATCTTCGCCAGCGCTGCGGCTAGTCCCAGCGCCATCCGATGAATATCGAGGTAACTGAAGGTCCGCTCAAAATAGTGCAGACACGGATCATTCGGATAGGCTGCGGCTGACTGTAAAAATTCGTCCAACAGGCTGACCGCCGGTACCGACAGTTTCTCCGGCAGCCAATCGGGATAGGTTTGCAGCCATGGCTTGTGGTTGTAGTAAGAATTCATTACGAATCCTTTTTTGCTTTTTTACGCTGGGGAATCCCCGCCAAGGCCTTAGCCAGCTTGATTTTCTCGGCCAGCTTACCCTCGCGAAAAATCATGATGCGCTGGGCCTGGGGTGATCCTGCCCCGTGCATCGACTCCACCATGGCGGTGCCACCGGTCATAGCCTCGATCAGCCGACCGATTTTGATGCGGTCCTCGACCGGGATTTCGGACACCCCCATAAAATACTTTTTGACCAGATGTCCGACGTCTTCGCTTTTCAGGTCGTATTGGCTTGGCATGGTGGCAATGAACCCTCCGGCGATGTCGGTGGCCAGCCGTGCCACCTCGAAGTGGAAGCGGGTCACGTTCTGCTTGCAGACATTGGCCAGCATTGTGTCCACCATGTATGCCCCCGAGGGTGTCGGCACGCCTTCGGCCGAGCAGGCGACCGATGAGCTGTAGAGCGTCTCGCTCAGGTGGATCATTTCAGTCACCTTGTCCCGGATGTGAGAGCCTTTGGCCGCCCCTTGGATTTGCGCCAGGTAGCTGACCGCCCCGGTCAGGACATCCATCAGGCCAGTTTTGCAGGCCCCGTAATTGGCGCGGTGGTGGGCTGCAAAGCGGTAGACCAGCATGCCGGTAAAGTCGGTCTCGCCGTTCATGAAAATCCGTTCATTGGGAACAAATACGTCTTCGAATGCGATCACGGCCTCGCCGCCCACAATGCCGAAGCGCGGCTTGCCGGAATCGATCCACTCCTGTTTGTCCCGCCGGTCGTCACCGGCCTGGCGACCGAAGATCATTGTGATTCCGGGAGCATCAATCGGTACCGCACAGACGATGGCATAGTCTGTTGAGTTTTCGTCCAGCGCGGTCGTGGGCATGACGAGAATATCGTGAGAGTTGACCGCGCCGGTCATGTGCAGCTTGGCGCCTCGGATGACCACGCCGTCGGATCGTCGTTCGACCACGTGCAAATACTGATCCGGATCCGGCTGCTGAGCCGGGCCTTTGGAGCGGTCGCCTTTGGGATCGGTCATGGCGCCGACCACCATACGGTTTTCATCCTGGATTTCAATCAGCCACGATGTGAAGCGCTTCAGGTAATCGGTGCCGTATTTTTGGTCGATCTCGTAGGCCACCGAATACACGGCGTTGATGCCGTCGAATCCGACACAGCGCTGAAAACAGGTACCGGTTTTCTGACCGAGCACCCGCAGCAACTTGATCTTTTTGATCAGATCCTCGATGTTTTGATGCACGTGCGTAAAGCGGCTAATGGTGCGGCCCGTCAAATGGGAAGTGGCCGTGGCCAGATCCCGGTACTCCGGCTTGCCGGCCAGCGCATACGTCATGGCAGCCGCCCGCACATGGGGCGCTGTGGCCGGGTGACGCGTGACATCCTCGATGCGATTTCCTTTGTAGTAGATTTTGGGCTTCAGCCGGCGCAAGCTTTTCATATATTCAGCCCCGTTTTTTATTTTCATAGTGTCTCCTTTCTACCATATCGTCCAACCACCATCGACGTAGATGGTTTGTCCGGTAATGAAATCCGAGGCCGGGGAGGCCAAAAATATCACGGCACCTTCCAGCTCGGGTAAGTATCCCCAGCGACCCATGGGTGTGCGGTCGTTGATGAATTTAAAGCGCTCCGGATCGTTACGGATCTGGGTGACAAGTTCGGTCTCGAAATAGGTGGGAGCGATGGCGTTGACGCGCACACCCTGTTTGGCCCATTCGAGAGCCATGACTTTGGTCATCTGGTCGACACCGCCCTTGGAAGACGCATAGGCCACTTGGTGCGGCAGGCCGACCGCTCCCAGAATGGAGCTCATGTTGATTACCTTACCATACCCGTTTTGCAGCATCTGGGGTACGGCAGCCTGGGCCACCAAAAAATAGCCCTTGAGATTGGTGTTGATCACCCGATCCCATTCTTCTTCCGGAAATTCCAGCACCGGAACCCGGAAGTTGACACCGGCGTTGTTTACCAGAATGTCGATCCGGCCGAAGGTCTCCAGGATACGATCGACCGCCTCTGAAACGCTTGGTTTGGAGATGACGTCGATGAAAAATCCCTCGGACTTTCGACCCAATTTGCGGATCTCGTCGGTCACCCGCTTCAGGTCGTCGGTGCTGCGCCCGCACACGGCGATATCGGCCCCGGCGCCAGCCAGCGCCCTGGCACTGACCTCGCCTAGACCGCGCGTAGCGCCGGTTACCATGGCAATTTTGTCTTTAAGTTCAAATATTTCGAGTCCCATTCGGATTCCTTTCTGAACAAAGAAGAAATTCATCACGAAAGCACGAAAGAGAGAAAACATGAAAATGAAAAAGAGTAAATTTCGTGCTTTTTATGTTTCGTGTTTTCGTGATTAAAAAATTAATTCATTAGGAGACTATCTCATTTGCGGTGTTTACAGCGCCAGATATTTTCCAATCACGGTATCATCCGCCATGATGGCTTCCATGGTGTCCGCATGCACCATGCGACCCTTTTCCAGAATGTAGCCACGCTTGCAGACCCGGCGGCAGAATTTCAGGTTCTGATCCGCCATCAGAATGGTCATACCCTTGTCCCGGATTTCCTCGATGACCCGGGCCAGGCTGGCCACAATCATGGGTGCCAGACCTTCTGAGGGCTCGTCCAGCAAAACCATTTCCGGATTGGCCATCAGCGCCCGTCCCATGCCGAGCATCTTCTTTTCGCCGCCGGACAGGTTGATGCCCATCTGCCTGCGGCGCTCGCCCAGGACGGGAAACAGTTCTTCAACCCGCTTTTTGCTCCAATAACCGGTGCGTTTAGACAGTCGGCGGGCGATTTCAAGGTTTTCCTCGCAGGTCAGATCCGGAAATATACGCAGGTCATCGGGCATGTAAGCGATACCGGCTTTGGCCATGAAATGGGCCGGCTTGCCGCGGATCTCTTTATCCTTGAATCGAATCGAGCCCGCCCGCGGTGTGCTTAAGCCCATCACGGAACGCAGCGTCGTCGTCTTGCCGACGCCGTTGCGGCCCAGCAGTGCCACCGCTTCTCCCGAGGCAACATCGAAGGACACATCCTGCAGAATATGAGATTTCCCGTAATAGGTATTGATTGATTCCACCTGCAGTTTCATGCCGCTACCTCTTCTCCCAGGTACACCTCGCGTACCCGGGAATTGCTTTTAACCTCTGCGGTGGTGCCATCGCCGATGACCTCGCCGTAATGCAGCACGATCACCCGTTGTGAAAGCGAAAAAACAATGTCCATGTCGTGCTCCACGATGACGAAGGTTGTCCGGCCCTGTTCGGACAAACGGCGGATGTTTTTCAGAACGCGCTCCCGTTCCAGCGGATTCATGCCGGCGGTAGGTTCGTCCAAAAACAGCAGTTTCGGTCGGGCGGCCATTGCAATGCCGACCTCCAGAACCCGCTCGTCGCCGTGGGAAAGGGCGCTGGCAGTGGTCCCGGCTTCTGCGGACAGGCCGATCAGTTCTAAAATTTCATTGACCTCCCGGTGGACCGCTGTTTCGTTTGCGAGGGAGCCGAACAGACGCCGCGAACGGTTCCTGACGGCCAGAGCCGGCAGTTGAATGTTGTCAAACACGGTCATTTCCGGAAAGACGTTGACAACCTGAAACGATCGGCTCAGCCCCAGCCGGACCCGGCGATGGATCGGCATGTTGGTAATATCCATTCCCTGGAAAACGATGCGCCCCGAGTCGGCCGGCAGCGAACCCGACAGCATATTGATGAGGGTGGACTTGCCGGCACCGTTGGGTCCGATAACCGACGTTAAAACACCTTCCTCGAGGGTCAGATTAATGTTAACGGCGGCCTGCACCCGGCCGAAGGACTTATTCAGGTTTTCAATTTGTAATAAGGTTGAAGCCATAGCGTTTTATCACCGGGCGGCAGCGCACCTTCCCGGCTATTTTTTGAATCCTGACAGGGCCCCGACAATTCCGCCCCGGAACCCCATGATAATGACCAGCAATATCAGGCCGAACCAGAGCATCCAGTTGTGGGTGAAGCGTTCGATAATTTCGCGCAATACGATAAACACGGCACTGCCGACAAGCGGGCCGGCGAATGTCTGGATGCCTCCGATCAGGCTGACCAGCACCGGTGCGGCGGAGTGGCTCCAGTGGGCCGAAAACGGAGTCGTATTGCTTTCCAGCAAGGTGCCCAGGGCACCTGCCAAGCCGGCAATAATTTTTCAAAGAAATCCCGGCGAACTCGCCCCGCCGGTCATTTTCGCGGATGCCGGCCAGCACGAGACCAAAGGGTGAACGTCGAATGCGGAAAATCAAAAACACCGATAGTGCGAGAAAGAAAAGTACCAAAAAATAGTAAATCTTGGGCTTTATGATGGGGATACTGACAACACCGAGCGATATCGGGGCGCGCATGATCCCCACCAGTCCGTCATCGCCGCCGGTGACCCCGCGCATATTCCAGATAAGAGAAAATATCATCATGCCGAATGCCAGCGTCAGCATGGCAAAATAGATCTCGGTCTGACGTACGCAGAAAAAACCGATAACAGCGGCCAGCACGCAGGCGCAGGCCACGCCCACCAGTATTCCGATCAAGGGGTGCGGGGACACATGCAGCGAAAACAGCCCCAGGCCGTAGGCGCCGGCCGCATAAAACGCGGCGTGACCGAAAGACAACAGGCCGGTGAGACCAAAAAGGATATTGTAGCCCAGGGCGAAGATGGACAGGATCATGACCCGCGACGTCAGATACACGGTAAAGCGGCCGGCAAACAGCCCAATCAGGATCAAAACCGTCAATACCAAAACCGATATGATAATATTCCAAGATCGGTACATTTAGACCGCTTCCCCGAAAAATCCCTGGGGCCGCCACAGGAGAACTGCGGCCATCAAGATGAAGGTTAAAAACATGTCAAAGGTTGGGATAAAGCGCGTACCGAAGGAGGACAGCAGGCCGATGATCAGGGCCCCCAAAAAGGCCCCCTTCAGACTGCCCAGGCCGCCGATCACGGCCACCACGAAGGCATCGATGATAATGGCCTCGCCCATCCCGGGTGTCAGCAGACCGACGTAGGGCACCGCCAGACCACCGCCCATGGCCCCCAACCAGGCCCCGAACATGAACACGGCGGTAAACAGCACGGGCACATTGACGCCGATGGCCGAGGCCATTTCCCGATCGGAGGACGCTGCCCGGATAATCCGGCCGTACCACGTTTTTTCAATCAAGATCCATAGCCCCAGGGCGACCAAAGGGCCGACGGCAATAATGAACAGGCTGTAAGTGGGAAAGTTGCGCCCCAGGATAGGCACGGAACCGGCCAGCCCCGGCACACTGGGAGAGCCCAGCGATCCGGCGCCCCAGATAATCTTCACCAGATCATCGAAAAGCAGCACAAAGGCAAAGGTCAGCAACAACTGGTAGGGCAGTTCGATCCGGTAAACGTAGCGCAGGAAAAACCTCTCGATGACGTACCCGACAACGCACACGCACAGTGGTCCGATCAGCAGACCGAGCCAAAAATTGTCTCCCAGCCGGCTCAAGACGGTGAAACAGCAGTAGGCGCCCAGCATGTAAAAGCTGCCGTGGGCAAAATTCAGCACCCCGAGCACCCCGAGCACCCCGAAGATCAGCGTCAGACCGCTGGCCACCAGCCAGATAAACATGCCGGTGGACAGGCCCGCCAGGCACACGTGCACGATGGATTTCAGGTCCAATGATTTCTCCCCGACGATACGGTTGCGGGCGGGCTACCTAGCGCAACCCACCTTTGGTCTGCCATGTAAAAGCGTTAATTGTTATTGGTTATTCGTTATTTGATACGGATGCTGAGATCTTTATCCTGATTATCTGATGGAAAGATATCCAAACAGCTTTTGTTCCCCCAATTAATGATGGAACGAGAACTCATCTTATCGATTTGTTGGGTTTCGCCCTTGAAATCATATTCCGTGATCGCTTGGCTTTCGTAGGTTGGGTCGAGGCACGAAACCCAACATTACAGATCGGGCTCAACCCAACCTGCCAAAAGCTGGATTTTCCTTTCGGGCGCTAATTATGATAACCAATAACAAGTGACGAATAACTTCCAATCAGTTTTAACTCAATTGGTAAAAGGCGGCTTGGTGTTGGGCCCTTCAAAGGGCGGCCGGTTGAAGCACTCTTTGGCCGGAATCACCACCTGTTTGCCCATGACTTTAAACGGATACTTGGGATTGGAAACGGTCAGGCCCCACGGCACTTCGTACATGGCCTGATGGTCTTCCTTTCTGAATACGCGGTCACCGGCCGGGGAACCCAGGTCCATTCCTTCCAGGGCCTGGACGACGGCGCTGGTCTCTTTGGAACCGGCTGCTTCAACCGCTTTTTTGAAAGCAAACATGGCGGAATAACCGGTTTCGGATACGTAAGCGGGGTAGTGATTCCAGCGCTTACGGAAGTTGGCGACCCATCCATTGTTGCGGGCATCGTTGGGATACATGAAGAAATAACGACCGGAAATCCACACGTTGTCCGGCATTTCACCTCCCAGCCCTTCCAGCACGTCCATGGCGGCACCGACCGGAAACATAACGTGTTTGATCTTATCAAACATGCCCGCCTGATTTGCCTGCTTAACGAATGCAATCAGTTCGCCGGCCCATTCGACGGAATACAGGCCTTCGGGGGCGGCATCCATGATGGTGTTGATGTGCGAACGAAAGTCGGTGGTGCCGAACGGCGCCCAGGAATCGGCAATAAAGGATACATCCGGCTTCAGCTTGCCCAGCGTGTCTTGAAACATGGCCCAGCAGGTGTAGCCGTATTCGTACTTGGGACTCACCGTGGCCCAGGTCTTGGCCGGGAGGTCCTTGGCCACAAAGGCGGCCGCATTGCCGTCCTGGTAAGTGGGCGTGCAGATGCGAAAGATCTGCTTGATGCCGTTTTTAAAAACCTGCTGTTCGGTCAGCTTCTCCGTAGCGGCATGGGTGACCATGAGCACCCGGTCCA
>Ga0111147_1090_pt1 | contig 9978 bp, 8 predicted proteins | sample DeeMarSeWOR28_12_FD_80394 | JGI IMG/M metagenome (GOLD analysis project Ga0111147, IMG submission 80394) | Deltaproteobacteria bacterium SG8_13
GGAGCATCAGGGGGCTGCGCAAGCTGACTTTTACCTGATCGCGTGTCGATTTGAGCACCGCATTGCGGGTCGCTTCCGCGCCGGTGCCGGCGGTTGTGGGAATGGCCACATAGCACAACGGCGGATTTTCCAACGGCCGGCCACGACCGATGACCTCCAGATATTCGCGGACATCGGCGCGGTTGTTTGCCAGGGCGGATATGGCTTTTCCCGCATCGATGGCGCTCCCGCCGCCGAATCCGATCACCAGGTCTGCAGCATGGCTGCGCACGCAATCCAGTCCCTGTCTCAGGGTTTCGAGGGTCGGCTCACCGGTGACTGTGAAACTCCGGCAATCCAGGCGATGGTCTTTCAACTGCTGCAACAGCGGCTCGGCCCGATCGACGCCGCTTCCCGTCACCACCAGTACCCGTTTGCCCTTATCGGCGGCAAACGGTCCGACTTGCCGCAGGGTGCCGGGACCAAAGAGAATTCGGTTGGCTGTGCAGAATTCGAATTGCATCAATCCACCCAGTTGAAGGTTCGCGTCACTGCCTTTTTCCAACCGCTGATCAGGCGCTGGCGCGAATCGGCACTCATTTTGGACTCCCAGGTCTTGTCCACGGACCAGTTCCGTTTCAGTTCGTCGGTTCCCGCCCAGTATCCAACCGCCATGCCTGCAGCGTAGGCCGCTCCCAGGGCGGTTGTTTCTGTCACACTGGGGCGGATGACCGGTACATCGAGTATATCCGCCTGGAATTGCATCAGCAGTTCGTTGGCTACCATGCCCCCGTCGACTTTAAGCTGCTTGAGTTCGACACCCGAATCCTTGTTCATCGCTTCGACAATGTCCATTGTCTGGTATGCGCTGGCTTCCAGCACGGCGCGGGCGATATGGCCTTTGTTCACGAAACGCGTCAGACCGGCAGCCACGCCGCGTGCATCTGCCCGCCAGTAAGGTGCAAACAGCCCGGAAAAAGCAGGCACGATGTAGGCACCGCCGTTGTCTTCCACCTCCCGGGCCAGCTGTTCGACTTCGGGGGCACTTTTTATCATCTCCAGGTTGTCCCGCAACCACTGCACCAGCGCACCGGCAATGGCGATCGACCCTTCGAGACAAAAGACCGGCTTTTCACCGTTGACCTGATAAGCGACCGTGGTGATCAAGCCATGACGGGAGGGCACCGGTTGGGTGCCGGTGTTCAGCAGGAGAAAGCATCCCGTGCCGTAAGTGTTTTTGGCTTCCCCGATATCGAAACAGGTTTGACCGACCAGGGCCGCCTGTTGGTCGCCGAGTGCGCCGCACACCGGGATGGTTGCCCCCAGCGCACCGTCGGCCTGGGTGTGTCCCCAGGTGCTCGAATCCACCGAAGGGGCAATGCGCGGCAGCATACTCTCGGGAATCTCCAAAACGTTCCGTATTTCCTCGTCCCACTGCAGGGTCTCGAGGTTCATCAACATGGTTCGGCTGGCGTTGGTGACATCGGTCACGTGCGCGCCTCCCCTCGGTCCGCCGGTCAGCCACCAGATCGCCCAGGTTTCGATCGTACCGAACAGGGCATCTCCCTTTTCGGCGGCCGATGCGGCTTCGGGCACATTTTTCAGTATCCAGCTGATTTTCGGGCCGGAAAAATAGGTGGCAATCGGCAGGCCGGTTTGGGCACGAAAGCGATCCTGACCGTAGCCTTCTTCCAGTTGCTTGCATATATCGGCTGTGCGGGTGCACTGCCACACGATCGCATTGTATAAGGGCTGCCCGGTCTTTTTATGCCAAACAACGGTGGTTTCACGCTGATTGGTGATGCCGATCGCTGCAAGCTCTTTTCCCGAAATTCCGGTTTTCCCCAAAGCCCCCCGGATAACGGCTTCCGTGTTGCGCCAGATCTCCATCGGATTGTGTTCCACCCAGCCGGGCTGAGGATAAATCTGTTCGTGTTCCATCTGATCGAGACCGATAATCTGGCCGCTGTGGTCGAAGATGATAAATCGATTGCTGGTTGTACCCAAATCCAGGGCGCCGATGTATTTTCCCATAATGCTCCTCCTCCGATGTTTGCGATGCCGGGCAGACGGACCGGGCAGACGCGATGTTCAGATACCAATCACATATTTACGGCGCGCACGTCAATATTTCGAGGCACAATTTGATCGGTTGCCGGCTGAGCATTCGGCCGCAATCCCCCTCCCGGCCCCATTCGGTGGGTTCAAAAAAAACTGCGATGGCGATGATCTTTCCGGTTTTTCCCGCAGTTGGGGCCTGCTGCGGTAGTGGCCGTTGCCAACATTGCCGTGAGCAGGCGGCATCGGCAACTGATCGTGAAGACATTTGCCTTGACAGAAACAAATTTTTTTCATTTTATGAATATGGTTTAAATCAGCTCCTAGCAGCCTATCAGCCAACCGTTCGAGGGCGACAATGGCAGACTCTCACACGCTTGACAAAAAACATCCGGCATCGATGCTCCCGGAGACCATCACCCCGGATGTTCGTTTTTTGCAGCAAGTGGAAGCGGCCGGCCCTTTTCAGGCATCCGCCTGTTATCAATGCCGCAAGTGCACCAACGGTTGTCCGGTCAGCTTTGCCATGGATCTGTACCCGGATGAAGTGATTCGCCTTGTGATTGTCGGACTGCCCCAAACCGTGTTGCATAGCCAAACGATCTGGGTATGCGCCGCATGCGAGACCTGCACGACGCGCTGTCCGAACGACGTTAAAATCGCCGAACTGATGGATTGCCTCAAAGAGACGGCGGTACAAAAAGGCATCCCCTGTCCCCACCCCCAGATTCTGGACCTGCACAACATCTTTTTGAAAGACCTCAAGAGGTGGGGCCGGGTGTGTGAAACCACCTTTATTCCGGAATATCTGCTTCGAAGCGGCATGCTCCGGCGCATGTGGCAGGCCCATACCCTGGGTGCCGAAATAAAGCTAGGCTGGCGGATGGGTCGTAAAGGACGATTTGCACTGCTTCCCAAAACCATCAAGGGGAAAAAAGAGGTCCGCAACATTTTGGGCCGTCCTGAAAAGAGATAGAACCTGTCATGAAGGTAGCCTATTATCCGGGATGCTCCCTGGAAGGAACCGCAAAAGATTATGCTGAATCGATCCAGGGTATTTGCGCTTCCCTGGGCATTGAGCTTGAAGAAATTCCCGATTGGAATTGCTGCGGAGCGACCGCCGCTCACAGCATTCATCACCGGGCAGGAGTCGAGCTGGCCGGTCGAACGTTGAACCTGGCATCCCAAATGCCGCATTCGGACCTGCTGGTTCCCTGCCCCATGTGTTTCAATCGACTCAAAACGGCCTCCTGGGCACTGAATCGGGATTCCGCCAACCGCTATGGTATCGTTCTGCAAGACTCCTTGCCGAGTGTTTGGGACCTGGCGACTTTCCTGGCCACCGACGCGATGCTGCAAACAACGGCCGAAAACATGCGCACTCCGCTGGAAGGGCTGCAGGTGGTAAGTTACTATGGCTGTATGGCCAACCGCCCGCCGGAGATCACCGAAGCGGACAACTTTGAAAATCCCCAGGCGCTGGACCGCATCATTCAGAACCTGGGCGCCACGGCGATCCCCTGGGCCTATAAAACCGACTGTTGCGGTGCCAGCCAGGTGCTTTCCCGGCCCGACATTGTTTCTCACCTTGTCGGAAAGCTCTATGACATGGCCGAGCGGGTTGGGGCCCAGGCCATCGTTGTGTCCTGCCAGATGTGTCAGGCAAACCTGGACATGCATCAGGAGAAGATCGGTGCGGAGTGGGGGAAGCGGTTTTCCTTCCCGGTCTACTACTTTACCGAACTAATTGGGCTTGCGCACAATGTCTCCGGGGTGAAGCGATGGCTCTCGAGACACATCACGGATCCCATTTCTTTGCTTGAGCAGCTCAACCTCCGGGGCAACCCATGACGCAAAAAACGCGGCTCACTGCACAGGCAGAAAAAACCGGATCCGTAACCGTTATCGGCAGCGGCATTGCCGGTATCCAGGCCGCCCTGGATGTAGCCAGCTCCGGCTTCAGAGTGCACCTGGTGGAAGAAAAGGCCAATGTGGGCGGTGTCATGGCCCAGTTGGACAAAACCTTTCCCACCAATGATTGCTCTTCTTGCATGATGGGCCCCAAGATTGCCAAACTGGCCACTCATCCCGATATCGAAATCCTGGCCTATACCGACGTTCTCGGTCTAAACGGCGAACCGGGTCGGTTTCAGGTAACCCTGAAAAAGAAAGCCCGCGCCGTAGATCCGCAAAAATGCGTGGCGTGCAACATCTGTGCGGAAAAGTGCCCCCAGAAAGTTCCCGATCCGTTCAACATGCATCTGCAACCCCGCAAAGCGATTTATATCCCCTACCCGCAGGCAGTTCCCCTTGTTTACACGATTGACAAAGAACACTGTATCTATTTCAAGAAGGGAAAATGCCGTGTCTGCGAAAAGGTCTGTAACAATAAGGCGATCCTGTTTGACCAGGAAGATGAAATCATCACCCTGGAAACCGGGGCGCTGATTCTGGCAGGCGGATTGGAGCTTTTCGATGCGCGCCGCAAGCAAGAATACGGCTATGGGCGCTGGCCGAATGTGATTACCAGCCTGCAATACGAGCGGATGTTGTCTGCAGCCGGCCCTTTCCGGGGTCGCATCCAGCGCCTTTCGGACGGTCAACGTCCTGGCCGCATCGCCTGGATCCAGTGCGTGGGATCCCGTGACAGCCATCTGGGAAACGATTATTGCTCCTCTGTTTGCTGCATGTCGGCCACCAAGCAGGCCATGATCACCAGAGAACACTCGCTGGACATCGACACCACAATTTTTTTCATCGATATGCGTGCTCACGGCAAGGGATTCGATCGCTTCTACGAACGGTCCGCATCGGATAACACCGTGCGATACGTGCGCTCACTGATTTCCCGGGTGGTGCCAAATCCCGAAGATGATTCCCTGTGCATAACTTACTGCGAGCCGGATCGATCCCTGCGCGACGAAACGTACGACATGGTCGTTCTTTCCGTCGGTCTGTGCCCGAATCCTTCGACGGTCCAACTGGCGAAGGTTATCGGCGTGCCGCTGAACGAGCAAGGTTTCATCGCCTCCCAGCCGCTGGATATCGTCGCAACCGCAAAGCCCGGCGTCTATGTCTGCGGCGGCGCTCAGGGGCCCAAAGACATTCCGGATTCCGTACAGCAGGGCAGCAGCGCCGCAGCGCAGGCAACCGCCGTGCTGGCCGACTCGCGCGGTTCGCTCGTCGCGGTCCCGCGCTCCCTTCCACAGCGCGACGTAAGCGCAGAAGCACCCAGCATCGGAGTTTTTGTCTGTCACTGTGGAGTCAACATTGCCGGCGTGGTGGATGTGGAGGCGGTTGCCGATTTTGCCCGCAAACTGTCCAACGTAACCTATGCGACCCACTGCATGTTCGCCTGCTCCACCGACCAGCTCAGGGAAATGCAGCAGGCCATTTCAGACCATCAACTCAATCGGGTGGTTGTGGCATCCTGCACCCCTCGAACCCACGAGCCGATCTTTCGCAAGACGCTGCAGGAAGCCGGTCTGAATCCCTATTTGTTTGAACTTGCCAATATTCGCGAACACGACTCCTGGGTGCACCAGGCAGAGCCGGAAGCGGCGACGCAAAAGGCCAAGGAATTGGTGCGCATGTCTGTTTCCCGCGCCCGTCTTCTGGAACCGCTTTATGAAGGATCTTACGAGGTAGTTCAATCGGCCCTGGTTATCGGCGGCGGTCTTGCCGGTCTCAGCGCTGCGTTATCTTTTGCACAGCAAGGATTCGAAGCCACACTGGTGGAACGAACCGCGGAGCTGGGCGGCAACGCCCGCACGCTTGCCTACACCGAAGACGGTTCCAGCCCGGCACGCTACGTTCAAGATCTCATAGAGGAAGTTGAAAACCAGCCGCTGATTACCGTCTGCAAGGAAGCACAAGTGACATCAACTGTCGGCAGTTGCGGGGACTTCACTTCCCAAATTGCGGACAAAAACGGTTCCCGCTCCATCTCCCATGGTGTTGTGGTTGTCGCAACGGGGGGACAAGAGTATAAACCCACTGAATATCTTTACGGCCGGCATCCCCGGGTCGTCACCCAGAAAGAATTTGAAGACCTGCTGCAGGCAGCACCCGAGAAAGCAAAACAGCTGCAGCACGTTACGATGATTCAATGTGTCGGATCGCGAGAACCCGAATTTCTTTACTGCAGCCGTGTGTGCTGCACGGCTGCTGTCAAGAACAGTTTGCAGCTGAAGACCATCAACCCCGATGCGCAGATATCGGTTCTTTACCGCGATATCCGCACCTTCGGTTTTAAGGAAACCGCCTACCTGCAAGCCCGCCGCCAGGGTGTTCGTTTCTATCGATTCGAGCTGGACCGCAAGCCTGAGGTCACGCGACATGCCGATACCTTGCTGGTTTCCGTTTTTGATGCGCAGCTGCAGACAACGGTTCAGCTGCCATCCGATCTGGTGGTGTTGAGTGCCGCGATCCGTCCCCGACCGGAAAGCCGGGAGTTGGCTGAGACCCTGCGCCTGCCCCTGGATGAAGACGGGTTTTTTATGGAGGCCCATCCGAAGCTCAGGCCGCTCGATTTTGCGGCACCCGGATTTTTCCTGTGCGGTTTGGCACAGGGTCCGAAATTTGCCGACGAAAGCATTTCCCAGGCCCGTGGTGCGGTTTCCCGCGCACTGGCCGTGCTTTCCAGGAAAAAGATTGCCACTGACAGCATGATCAACCGAGTGGATGCTCAACTGTGCCGGGCATGCGGTGAGTGTGAAAAGGCCTGTTGTTTCGAGGCGATCAAGGTCAAGCAAGTCGACAGCGGCCGACAGCAGGCGGTGGTGACAGCGGCGCAGTGCACCGGCTGCGGCGTTTGCAATGTAGCCTGCCCGACCGGAGCGGCCTCTTTGGCTCATTACAAAGACGAGCAAATCAACCGGATGATTGAAGATTGAGTGCATAACCTATGTCTGCCGAGGCGATAGCGATGGCTTCCGATGATCAACCGCAAATTCTGGCATTTGTATGCAATTGGTGTGCTTACGCCGGAGCCGATCTGGCCGGGGTTTCCCGCATCCAGTATCCAACCGGTGTGCGCCTGATTCGCCTGATGTGCACCGGCAGGGTCAACCACGGATTTCTGCTGAAGGCATTCTTAAAAGGGGCAGACGGTTTGCTGGTATCCGGCTGACACATCGGCGACTGTCATTACCTGGAAGGTAATGTGAGATGCAAGAAGGTGATAGAGGAAACCCGGGAAATACTCCGGCTGTTGGGCATTGACGAGCGCCGCCTGCGGCTCAAGTGGATCTCTGCTTCCGAAGGGATGGTATTTGCCGAAGAAATTCATGATTTTGTACAACAGCTCCAGACGCTGGGGTTAAACCCGCTCAAAACCGATGCAGATCCGATCCTGGATCTACCCGAAAAAAAGAGCTCATGATGGATCCACTAAAGCATCTTACCCAAAAACAGATCGATTACTGCATGGAATGCGGTCTGTGCACGGGGAGCTGCCCCGTCAGTCGCGAATTGTCAAATTTTTCTCCGCGGCAGATGATTAAACAGGTCCTGCTGGATCTGGAAAGCGATTTGATGAATGGTCGCGAAATTTGGGCCTGTCTGAGCTGCGCCGCCTGCAGCGAACGGTGTCCGGTAGAGATCGATTTCCCCGAATTTATCAGTGCCCGGCGTCAGCAGGCGCGCGATGCAGGAAATGTGCCCCAGGAAAGCCACCACGGCGTCCTGCAGACCATTGCCGGCTTGCAAACCCGCGAAGTGAACCAACAACGCACCTATTGGGCCCGCGAAGCCGGAGTTTTCGCAGACACCGGAGATGTTTTTTATTTTGTGGGTTGTCTGCCGTTTTTTGACGTGACCTTTCGATATCTGAACCTCTCCCCTCTCGATACGGCGCGAAGTGTGCTCACATTGCTAAACAAGATGGGCGTTGAACCCGTCATCAGTGATCATGAACGCTGTTGCGGGCACGATGCCCTCTGGTGCGGGGACCACAGCACCTTCCGCCGGCTGGCCGAACTAAACCTTGAGGTGATCCGATCCTCCGGTGCCAAAACCGTTGTCTTCAGCTGCCCGGAGGGTTATGTCACCTTCAAGAAATACTATCCCCAGCATGTGGGCGAGCTTCCCTTTGAGGTCTTGCACATGACGGAGTTTTTGTCGCGCGAACTACCCAACGCGGGTGTATCCTTTCAGTCGTCATCGAACCGAACCGTCACGTATCATGACCCGTGTCGCCTGGGTCGCCTGGCAGGTGTTTACGACCCACCCCGTCAGCTTCTTGAATCCCTTCCGGATACGGTTCTGGTGGAGATGGAGCGCAATCGCCAGTATGCACTCTGCTGCGGGACCAGTGCCTGGATGGAGTGTTCGAGCTGTTCGAAGGCCATTCAGGTGGAGCGCATTGAAGAGGCCGGCCAAACCGGCGCGCAGACTCTGATCACCGCCTGCCCCAAATGCCAGATTCATCTTTCATGCGCCCGGAGCGCTATGGATTCTGATATCGAAATTATCGATCTGTATGCCTACCTTGCTATGCGTCTGACGACCGAATAACTCCGCAAATAACTCAGAGCCCAAAAACATCTATCATTTTTTTTACATGGAGGAAAAGTATTTCAGGTAGGGTATGGATATCTAAATTCGATCTGAGTTTTTCAAGTACAGATAGATAGCAGAAGGCGCAACTTTCAGCAAAGTTTGTTCCAATTTACTATTTCTGCATACGAAACTCGTAGGCGGCAGTGTTAATAAGTCATCCGCTATCGCCAGGCTTTTTTGAACTTATATCCAAAAAAGCGTACTTCAAGTCACCGTTGGTAGCATCATAGTAGCTAATGTGCGGATTGCCGCTCGAATCAAGCGCAAGGGAGGTGTCGGACCCAACAAATCCAGTGCTATCCACAGTCTCGAATTGCCAGTTAGCACCGTCATAGTAGGAGTACTTCAAATCCCAGTTGGTAACATCACAATAGCTGATATGCGGATTGCCGCTCGAATCAAGCGCAAGAGAGCTAAAGAACCCAACAGCTCCGCTGCTATCCACAGTCTCGATTTGCCAATTGGCACCGTCATAGTAGGCGTACCCCAAGTCATTGTTGGCAGCTTCCTGATAGCTGATGTGCAGATTGCCGCTCGAATCAAGCGCAAGAGAGGTAGGATCCCAAACGGAATTAGCCACGTTCTCGATTTGCCAGTTAGCCCCATCATAGTGAGCATACTGCAAGTCACCGTTGACTCTATCAATATAGCTGATATGTGGATTGCCGCTCGAATCAAGCGCAAGAGAGGAGGAGTATCCGGGGCTAACTACGGTCTCGATTTGCCAGTTTGCGCCGTCAAGGTGAGCATACTTCAAATCCTCGCTGCCCATGTAGCTGATGTGTGGATTGCCGCTCGAATCAAGTGCAAGAGAGTTAAATGCCCCAACACCGAAGGTACTATCCACGGTCTCGATTTGCCAGTTTGTTCCGTCATAATAGGCGTACTTCAAGCCACTGTTGCCTGGATAGCTTATATGCGGATTGTCGCTCAAATCAAGCACAAGAGAGGTAAATTCCCAGTCGCTGGTACTATCCACGGTCTCGATTTGCCAGTTTGCACCATCATAATAAGCGTACTTCAATTCACCGTTGGTAACATCAAGGTAGCTGATGTGCGGATGGCCGCTCGAATCAAGCGCAATGGAGGTGTCGGACCCAACAGTTCCGGAGCTATCTACTGTTTCAATTTGCCACCTCGCCATAGCGGTAGAGGGAACCACCAGAACAGCGATTAGAAATGCTAATAGAAATTTTACTCTCATCCTCTCCCCCTCAATTTGAGAGAACTGCATTTTTCCATAATAAAGTGTATAGGTACTGTAAATCTGTGTCAATGCTAGGTTAGATTTCTTGCCAAAGGCAAAACTATCAGATTTTACCTGATAATTGCAGATAGGCTTCGGCTATCACAAACTATTGGACGGAATGATAGAGTTGG
>Ga0111147_1094_pt1 | contig 9844 bp, 6 predicted proteins | sample DeeMarSeWOR28_12_FD_80394 | JGI IMG/M metagenome (GOLD analysis project Ga0111147, IMG submission 80394) | Deltaproteobacteria bacterium SG8_13
AAGCCTGGGTATTGCAGTGGGGGGCCAAGGCGATCGTCCTCGAACCCGAAGAATTAAGAAATGAAATCCAGACTGAAACGGTGGAAATGCTGGCTGTCTACGCAAAAGGCATCGAGCAGGTGGAAAAAACTCTAACCGTTTAGCTCGGAAATCAAAGCGGGGATTGTTTTCATATTTGAAACAATGAAAGAAGGAAAATTGCCATGCGTGGAGTATTGATCATTGTTATGGCTGTCAGTTTGCTGATTGTAGGAATACTGGTCATGAAAAACATGGGAGTCGACAGATCGCCCGCAGTCATAGAAATTCAGACTAAACAGTACACAGAGAGTGCAAAAAATATTGCTGATGAGGCTAACGAAAAAACTAAAGACCTCCGTGAGCAAATGTCCAGGGCTGGCAACCTTTAGCTGATGCTGCATTTTTGAAAAGTAAGATTCTTCTGATTAATTATAGGAATTAGGGAAAGAAATCCAGGCAGAAGCAATAGAAATGATGGCCGATTTCGCAAACCCCATGGTTTCGGTTGAAAAACCCATAACCGCATAACCCGGTCAGCTGGTAATTTGAACATACGAACCTACTCAATCAGTCAATCACCACGGACGCCACCTCCTCCAGAGTGGTGATTCCCTGAAGCACTTTTTCAATAGCGTTTTCTCTTAGAGTTGTAAAATTGCCCGATTCGACGGCAGTTTTTTTTATCTCATGCGCCGGGCTTCTTTTTAAAATCAGATCTTGAATTTTTTCATCGACCATCATTACTTCATAAATTCCGATGCGGCCCCTGTAGCCTGTGTTCATGCAGTTCATGCAGCCTTTGCCGTGCATTAAATTACCGTCGACATTCTCGTCCAGGTTCCAGTGTTTTAATACTTCCTCGGATGGGTGGTAAGGTTCTTTGCATGCGGGGCAGACCATGCGCACCAGGCGTTGAGCAAATGATACGCCTATCACTGATGATACAAGGAAGGGTTCGACGCCCATATCCAGCAAACGAGAAATGGCGCCGGCTGCATCATTGGTATGCAGTGTGCTTAACACTCGGTGCCCGGTCAGTGAGGCTTGAACAGCCACTCTTGCGGTCTCCAGGTCGCGGATCTCTCCTACCATAACGACATCCGGGTCCTGGCGCAGGATAGATCGAAGACCGTCGGCAAAGGTCATGCCGGCTTTGCTGTTTAGCTGAACTTGCATGATGTCATCGATGCGATATTCCACCGGGTCCTCAATGGTGACGATGTTGATGTCCGGCTGATTGATGGTCTTCAGGATGGCATAGAGGCTGGTGCTCTTGCCGCTTCCGGTAGGGCCGGTGCTAAGAATCATGCCATGAGGCCGGGCGGTAACCGTTTCCAATTTTTTTTGGTCAGTCTCAGACATGCCTAGATGATCTAAAGAATATATGCCGTTGCTGGTGTCCAGCAGTCGCAGAACGACGTTTTCCCCGTAAATGGACGGTATAGTGGAGGCTCGCACATTGATGTCTCTGTTTTTCATTCTTACGTTGAAGCGTCCGTCCTGGGGTTTGCGAGACACAGCGATGTCCATGCCGGCCAAAATTTTCAGCCGGGAGACTATTGGCAAAAAACACCGTTTTGGCGGCGAAGGCACCTCGTGGAGTTTGCCGTCCACACGGAACCTGACCCTTACTAGATTCTTTTGCGGACTGATGTGCACGTCGCTTGCGCCTTCTTGTACCGCCTGAAAAATAATTGAATTTACCAGAACAACCACTGGCGCTTTTTCGGCCATGCCCTGAAGCATATTCAAATCAACATCTTTGACCTCGGCCTTATCAGAGTCCTCGCCGATTGTAACTTCGTCTATGCCTTCGATAATATCACCGATGTCAGAAAAGGAACCATACAGACATTTGTGCAGTTGAATCAAATGCTGCTCCGTGCAGATAAGCGTTTCCACTTCTAACCGGGTTTTATCTTCGATATTGTCCAAAGCACGAATACCCAGAGGGTCTGTCATGGCTATCTTGAGGAGTTGGCCATCAATTTCAATAGGCGCCACCTGATATTTATTCGCCAGTTCAAACGGAATAATTTTCGCAAGCTCTGGGTCAACCGCATGCCTGGACGGTTTGTAGACTTCCAATTTTAGCTGATCAGCCAGCGCGTTCACCATATCGGACTCACTGACAATGCCTTGTCTTACGAGAAACTGGCCCAATTTCATACCTGCTTTTTTATGGTCAGCCAGCGCTTGTTGCAGCTGCTCTTTCGATATCAAGTCGGCCTCGAGCAGGATTTCCCCAAGTTTCATTTTTCCAACCATTGAATTGCCCCCCTACAATTTCTCTTTTTAAGGCAATCATACCTTCATTCCGTGACACATTCGGTCATACTTCCCTGCTTTTTTTGGGTTAATTTTGACTATTTGATCGTCTGTGTCTGTCCGTGTGGGTCTGTGGCTAATTTATGCATACCCGGCGAACCTCCGCCATGTCCGTCAGTCCCTGAAGCACCTTCAAAATACCGTCCTGCTTCAACGTGGTCATGCCGTCATCGACGGCCTGCCGGTAGATCTCTTCCGTGCCGGCCTGATTTTTGATCATCAGTTTGAGGTCCGCAGTGCCCTCCATCAGCTCGTGGATAGCCATGCGCCCTCGATAACCGGTGCCGGAGCATGCCTCACAGCCCGCCGGCCGGTAAAGAGACATGTCCGGATCGTATTCGATTTTGGTTTTAGCGAACCGATCTTCGCCGTAGTCCTCACGGATCATTTCAAATTCGTCGAGGGTCAGCGGGTATTCTTCCCGGCATTCCTTGCACAGACGGCGGGTCAGACGCTGGGCAAGCACCCCCAGAAAGGCGTCTGAAAAGTTCAGCGGGTTGAGCCCCATGTCCAGCAAACGTGTCACGGTTTCCGGGGCGCTGTTGGTGTGCAGGGTGGAAAAAACCAGGTGCCCTGTCAGGGAGGCCTCGATGCCGATCGAGGCGGTTTCCTCATCGCGCATCTCGCCGATCATGATGACATCCGGGTCGCCCCGCAGAAAGGCGCGCATCAGACGGGCAAAATCCACGTTTATTTTTCGCATTACCTCCGTCTGCCGCAGGCCAGGCTGGGTGATCTCGATGGGGTCTTCGGCCGTCCATATCTTGATATCGGGCCTGTTGATATGCCCCAGCAGGGCGTGCAGGGATGTAGTCTTGCCGGAACCGGTGGGGCCGACCGCCAGGATGAGCCCGTAAGGTTTGACAATGATACGCTTCATCACTTCCAGGTTTCGCGCGGTAAGCCCCATCTCGTCCAGCTGCATGGCTCCGGCAGATGCCAGGATTCTCAAAACCACATCCTCGTAGCCCCCGGCCACCGGGATGGTGGCCACCCGCAGTTCAAAAGCAGGCACCCCTTTGCGCCGGAATTTGATCTTTCCGTCCTGGGGTCTGCGCCTTTCGGCGATGTCCAGTTTGGCCATGATCTTGATGCGGGACACGATGCCGCGAACCATGGAATTGGGAACCCGTCTGTACTCCTGGCACAGCCCGTCGAGGCGAAAGCGGATGGTCGTGGTTTTTGTAATCGAAGAGGGCTCGATGTGGATGTCCGACACATTTTTGCGGTGGGCCGCGATGATGATCTGATCCACCAGCCGGACAACTTTGCTCGAGGCCTCATCCGCTTCTTCGGCCTCGCCCTCTTCTTCCTCTTCCTCCCATTCAACTGCCGTTAAGTCACCATCCTCGAGTGGGTCCTCAACGTCGGGTTCGACCGGGCGTTGCTCGGTGTCAAAAAAGCGTTTGATATACTCCTGGATATCCTCGCGGATGGCCACGGAAAAATTGATCCTGCCGGTCTTCAGCAGGGATTTGATATTATCGGTCTTGTTCAGGTCCCTGGGGTCGTCAACCAGAATCTCTATGCTGTCTTTTTCCCAGCTCATCGGAACCCAGCATGCGTTGAGCAGATATTTTTCTCTCAGCTTGGAAAGAAGCTCCACCGGAACCGGAAAGGCCGGATCGTATTCCCGGAAGGGGCAGTCGTAGAAAATTGAAAACGATTTGCCGATGGCCTCTTTCTTGACCTGGCAGTGCTCTATCAGAACATACTCCACGCTGCTGTTCATCTTTTTTGAAAGCGCAAACGCTTTCTGCAGCTGATCGTCCGTGACGATGCCTTCACCCAGCAGGTAGTCATATCTGGAGCCGGATGCGAATGCCGCAGACAACGCTTCCAGGCATTTTTTGATTTCCGGGTCATCAGGGTCGAGTCCACCGGCTGACTTGTAGAGCCCCAGGGCCGGCTCGCGGTGGTCTCTTTTCTCGAGTTCACGGCCGAGGAGAAATTTAATCCTGGCCCGGCCGGTATTTTCCAGGCCTTGATTTTTGACGAGCCGGTCCATCTCGCTGATTGCCTTTTGAGGGGCGTGCAGTTTCAGCAGGCATTCGGCCAGATCCGGGACAAACCGATCGATTTGAAAGCCTTCACTGAGCAGTTTTGCGTATTCGGCCACCGCCTTGCGGTGCAGCCCCATCTCTTTAAACGCCGATGCTTTGTCGAAAATCATCTCCGCGTCTTCCTGATTCGAGAGCCGATCGATGATGGGGTCCAGGTCATCGTCGGAAACATCGCAGGCCTTCCGGTTTTCATAATCGTAAATCTCCTGTTTGATCAGCCGGATGCGGTTCTGAACCTTTGCGTGGGTGTCGGTGTCCTGCTGCGGCACCGTTGTCAAGATGCCCTCGTAGATCTGCAGGGAATCCGAAAAAAGTTTCATGGACCGGTAGGCTTCGGCCTCGTTCATTTTGGATTCGATGGTCGGGTTTACCTGCATAAAAATACCCTTACTGTTTTCCAGTGCGTGGCACTCTTGTTTTATAAAAATGCGCTTTTCAGTTTTCCTGATTTTAGAAAAAGAATACCAGAAACCCGTGACACATCCGGTCACAGTGTATAGATATTAAAATCCGATTTTCGAGTTATTATTGTGAATTTCTTTAATCCGGCTTTCATCTTCCAGGGCAGCCAGGACCATTTCGTGGCTGAGTTCTTCCCGGGGGCAGAATGAAAAGTGGTCTCTTACGGTTTTGAAGTCTCCCGGGGTGAGGTTGGGAATGCTTTTCAGGATAGCTCCGGATTTTTGGTCGAGCGGTGAGCCGATCAGGTCGGCCAGCAACTTTTCGTAGAAAATCACGTTTCCTTCCGGCAGCAGGTAGTCGAATTTCAGTTTGTGGTTGAACCGGCGGATCGACGCATCGTCGAGATCCTTCATGCGGTTGGTGGTGCACACCAGAATGCCGCGAAAGCGCTCCATCCGGGTCAGGAATTCGTTGGTGAAGCTGATTTCCCAGGAGCGGACCGCGCGGTCGCGGTTGAACAGCAAAGAGTCGGCCTCGTCGATGATCAGGATGGCTTCTTCGGCCTCGGCTTCCTGAAAGGCATGCTTGATGTTCTTTTCCCCTTCCCCGACCCATTTGCTCTGCAGGTCGCTGACGCGCTTGCAGATGATTTCACGGTCCAATCGGTCGGCGATGTACCGGGCCAGCTCGCTTTTGCCGGTTCCCGGCGGGCCGTAAAAAAGCAGATTCATGTTCATGATTTGGTCGTTCTTTGTTTCTCTTAGATAGGCGTCGAATTGCTCGAGCCGGACGATCATCGATTCCAGGTCAGCACCGAGGTTTAAACCCTCCAGCGAATAGTTATCCTCGACTCTGTTTTTGTCTATCGGCTTTTCTCCGTAATTGGACAGCGTCCGGTAGGCTTCCAGAGCCAGAGCCATCGATCTGTGGAACTGCGCTTTCGAACGCAGGCTCGTATCGACGGACTTTTTGACGGCCAGGTCGATGACACCGGCGTTGACCCTGTATTCTCTGACATATGCTTCGACCTGCCCGGCGCTGAAGAACGTTTCCACCCGGTTTGCTTTGATGATATTTTTCCACAGCCGGGCGCGCTGGCTGCGGTTAAATGGCTTGAAGTGCAGGCTGAAGGCAAAGCGTCTCAGCACGGAATCTTCGATGCCCCCGATGCTGTTGGTTATCCAGATCATGCGGGTACCGGGTTTTTCCAGCAACTCGTTGAGCCATCCCTTGTCCTGGGTCTCTCCACGCATGAAGAAGGAAAATTGGGTATTGAGCAGGTTGTCGGCTTCGTCCACGATCACCAGCGAACCGGTTCCGGAGTTGGTCATGTTCAGGCAGGCCAGAATGGCGGCCCGTCGGTTGAGGGTGGTGTTGGCCTCGTCTTTTACGATATCGTAAGAGGGGGCTCCGAGATGATCGACCAGGCTCTTTGAGAAACTGGTTTTCCCGGTTCCCGGCGGGCCGTAGAGCAAAATGTGGGTGGCCGTCTCCGGTTTTTTCTTTAAAAGGCTGCAAACGTGATTGCGTTCATCTTCTTCGATTAAAAAGTACTCGAGCGGCAGGCTGCGGCCGGCAGAAATCCGGGAATAAAATTCTTCGGAGAAGTTTTTGTCTGTCGGATTCTGGAAAAGCCCCAGAAATTTATCCTCCAGCCTGAGGTCGTACCCGTCCATTTCGAAAAATTCGATTTGTTTCAGCTTGCCGGATAGAATTCTATTCAGCTCGGGTTTACCCAATCCGAGGACGTTGGTCAGGTATTTGCGGCCCATGATCTTGTTACATTCCAGGTGTCCGACGAAAAATTCCTGGGCGGCTTCGCAAGTTGACAGGACAAACAGGAAGATGATGAACTCCTGCTCTTGATCACTGAGCGCAAACATGCGTTTCAGGGCGGCCACGTTCTTCTCCAGATCGGCCTTTCCCCGGTAACCGGATCGTTCGGCGCTGCTCTCCAGAAGGTTGAGCGCGAGTCGCTGAAAATTCCTGATGCTGGTTTTCTTCAGCTTTTTAAGCTTAGCGAAAACAAGATCCACGTAATCATCAAAATCATGGCCGTTTTCCGAAAAACTCTCTTTGAATGCGTCTTTTTGTTTCTCGCTCAGGTGGCAGATCAGAAACTGATTGATCCGTCCGGTTTTTTTCCCCAGGGTCCAGCAGAGCATTTTTACGGCCTCTTTGCTGAAAGAAGGGTAGAGCGTGAAATGGCGCTGCAGAAACTGCGCGGATTTTCTCAAAATAAAGCGCTCGTTTTTATCCGCATTAACATGGATTAATTTAGAGCTTATCTCCTCGTTGATTCCTGGTAATCGCATGTATTTCCTTCCTCCATTTTCTATTCCTACAGAAAGGATACCACTCGCCCGTGACAGATCCGGTCAAACATTTGACCCTCCCATTTGATTTTACTCAATCCATGAACCATTTTTTTTCATTTCTATTAATGTGCTCAACAAGCGTGTATCGATCCGCCGCCGCTCTATCAAGCGAGCTATGGCGGGACAAGCGAAAAAGCGCGGCATACCTTGAGGGATGTGAGCATTTTAAAGAGGCGCACAACAAAGCGATTGGGTGTAGATGCATTTTTAAGATGGCTTATTGTAAAGCTTGATCACCTTGCCGCTCCTTCTTCCGGGAATCGATTTCTTCATACAGCAGCCTTCAGGAGTAATGACCCAGTCTTCGCCGTTGATGACGATCCTTTTGTTGCACTCCAGGTCATAGGGCTCCAATCGCTCTGCGATTTCCTCTGACGAGAGCTCGTTGCAGCGAATACTTTGCGTGGCTTCCGTCACCGTCGTAAAATTGGATGACAGCGCCTTGTCGAAGCGGTTGTAAGGCCCGCATAATCCTTCATAGTCTGAATACGCCCAGTAATACTCCCTGAATTTGTAAACGACTTCATAGCCGCCTCCAATAGCCGGGCTCCCGCTGTCCCATTCCAGGCCGTAAACGATTTCGCCTTCTTCAAGGACTAACTCTGAGAGTATCTCATCGCAGTTTCCGTAATCAGATTCTTCCATTTTTTTACCCCCCTCCTGCATGTTAGAAAAAAAAGTGCCATTGGCGCACCTGACGTTCAGAACTCTTACCCCTGCGTTTTCCCGATCCCGGCCAGGCATGGTTTTCAGAAATTCTCTAAACCATCGCATAGATACCGGCAACGTATCATGCAAAGTCTTCATGCACGGTCAACCCCCTGTCTGGGACCAATTTTTCCCAGGGGGCCTTTAATGCCCCTGAGTACCATCCTTTGAGGGCAAATTCGGTAAAAGAATTGCGAATCGGTTTCCGAAAATAACGATTGACGCACTGCTGGATGGTCTGCGGGAATTGCTGCCGGGCGCAATCCATTGCCATTGATGAGTTCATCGCAACGTAGTGCTGCTTTCCCGGCGCCCAGGACAGCTGGATGGTGTCCCAGGGGTTGCTTTCGTTGATAACGGAATACAGGGCCATTTCGCGTGCCAGAACCGCACCGGCACGGTCCACCTTGTGGGGATCCTTTCCGCTGTAGGCCCCGCCCCCGATGGCGACCATCGGGCCGTAAGCGTCCATAACCAGTTTTTTGCCGGAAAGCCCGTTGTCGCCCATGGGGCCGCCCGTGCTGAAATCGCCGTGGCCGTTGACGATTAAATCGACGGCATCCGGGTCGAAATTGCAGGCCGTGCCGGTTTCCTCGAAACGTTTCTTCAGGATCTTCAGCGCCCTGTAGGCGATGCGGCCGATTTCGCTCCAGTCGATTGCGGCCGCATGCTGCATGGAAACCACCAGCCGGTCAAATGTCCAGCCGTCTTCCCCTCCGGCGATCTGGGTTAAAACCTTGGCGTCGGGCCCGAAGCAGCCCGGTTTCTCAGCTGTGAGCATTCGGATTTCGCGCATCACCTGCCAGGCCAGCCACTGCCCCCTGGGAATGTAGTTGGTCTCGGGGGAGTCGACGGCATAACCGACCGTAATGCTCTGGTCATCCGACAGGCATCGGATCGCCCGTTCGTCCTCCTGGATTTCATCCAGGATCAGACCGGATGTGTCCACAACGATGCGACCGGATGTGTCCACAACGATGCCGTCCGGTTCAGGAAGCCAGACGGTTCCCGGATGGCTGCGCCCATATCCCGCATTCAGAAAGACCTTTTTGACAGCAGCATTCAGGTTCAGCGATTTCAACAGTTTTTTGTTTGCGGCGATTCTGCCTGTAATAAACACCCTGTCCAGGGAAACGGCCACTTCCACTCCGACCAGGGCGCTGGAATCATTCTCGTAAACAAAGCCCACGACAGCATCGGCCACGGCATCGCGTTTTCCTCCTCGAGCGGCAGTCTTTGAACGGAACCGGGAAGATCCTTCAAATCATCTTCGTGAAAATCCGGGGTCAGCAACTTGACGAGATTTAGCCTTTCGGGCAGTTGCTCGATCAGCAAGTCCGAAGGCTTTCCCACGTAACCGTCAGTGACAATGGCCGCTTTTTTTATCTTATTTTTGACAATGTGTTCCAGAACGCAGTTGATATCCGTCCCGCTGGTCGAGGTGTAGCGCCCCTGCAGGATATCCCCGATGGGATAGTCGATTACTTCCGTGCTGAAGACGTGTATCAGCGGGTAAAGCCGGTTTTGAATCGGCTTGAGGCAGCTGAAAATGGTTTCCAGGTAACCGTCCATGCTGCCGGAAACGTCGAGATAAACGTGAACCTGCCCCACGTTTTCACGGCAGGGACCGGGTGCATGCCCCCTGAAGTAAACCGGGCTCTGGCCCAGACTCTGCATAACGGCGGCACGCCGGTCGGGAACCGTCGGGTAGGGAAACAGGGTTTGCCGGTCGGCCGTCGTAACGATGTGCAGCGGACCGCAACCGTGAACGGCGATTTTCGCGACCGCCTTCTGGATCATGCGGCTGATTGAAGTTCGGGGTCTCGACAGCTCGACGAAACGCTCCGCCAGATCAAACCCGCGGTCCCGCCCGCCGCTGGGTTCGAAGGCCGGCCATTTCCCCACGATTTCGGCCAGAGATCTGACGACTTCCGTATCGCCCGC
>Ga0111147_1098_pt1 | contig 7798 bp, 6 predicted proteins | sample DeeMarSeWOR28_12_FD_80394 | JGI IMG/M metagenome (GOLD analysis project Ga0111147, IMG submission 80394) | Deltaproteobacteria bacterium SG8_13
GCCGAATCGCTGATCCGCGGAGAATACGATCAGGACCCGGCCTATCAGGCGCTGGTGATTGAGTCCGGGCTGGACCTGAAACAGCGCTGGCAACAATTGCACGCGATATGTCGCAGGCTTGAAGTGATGGCCCACAAGCAGCTGCGGAAAGTGGCCTTCAACGAAAAGGAAACCTACTTTCTCAACGATTTCGGATTCGCCCTGGCGGCCGTGATGCTCTACGGCGGTGACAGCTACCGGCGCCCGCGAGACGATGCCCCGGCAGCGTTCACCTATTTCTTCGATCCCCGATCGAAGAAGCACCTGCATGCCGCCGTTGCCCGCCCCCGGGAGATCATCGTAGCCTATCCGACCGATGGCCGGTATCTGATTTGCCGCGGCGCCGTGCTCCCGTACTATGAGTTCATCGCCACAACGGATCTTTCCGACGAACTCTGGCGCCGGCGGTTGGACAGTGACGAGCGGCCTTCTCCCTTGCGTTGGCTCGATCCGGTGATGCAGTCCGGGGATCCGGTGAAAAGCTGGCGGAGGATCGGAACGCCGAAGCAGGGCGCAACACCGGCCGTGCAGTAGGTCCGGCCGCCGGGCGGATGCCGGGTTCACGCAATATCAACGCTTGCTTTGCGGTAGGCGGGAATTGACGATCCGGCCGGTTTGCCCGCGCGGGGCGGCGTCACTGGTTGCCGAATCCGTTTTGCCCGCCGCAGTCCGGGCATTGCCACGTAATCCCGTTGCACGTCATCCCCCACTGGTTTTCCAGCATGCAGTTCTGGCAGATGTGAAACCCGCAGCGACATCGCCAGCAGAATGGCACTGCCGCCGAGCAGCAGTGACACACCGAAAGCGATGAACCCCTGCGCCTGGTTCGAGAGCGTTTTTGGCTGGAACGGTTGACGGTCATGGATCTGTCGATTGGCCCCTGCGGTGCTTCTCTCACCCATCTGTTCAGCCCGGGTGATGAAACGAATTCAAACTTTCCGATTGTATTATCGCCATCGAATCAAACCCCGTCAAGCTGCGCTGCGCTGCCGGCTTGCCCTTTCCCCGGGCCTTCTTGTTGTTTGCCGACAACCGTGCTATTACGTGCGATACGTTGCAGCCGGACGGCTGACATCGTGATTTTGCGGGGATGCGAAAACCCGCAGCGTCACACCAATGCAGCACAAAGCCAGGGGTTCTATGCAGCCGAAGAAAAAGCTCTATCTGATTGACGGCACCGCCTACGTTTACCGGGCGTTTCATGCCATCCGCAGCCTTTCCAATTCAAGGGGCATGCCCACCAATGCCGTTTTCGGTTTTACGCGCATGTTGATAAAACTGATGCAGGACCGGCAACCCGAGTATGCCGTGATGCTCTTCGATGCCAAAGGCCCGACCTTTCGCCACGAGCGGTTTCCGCAGTACAAGGCGAACCGCCCGCCCATGCCCGAGGATCTGGTGGCCCAGCTGCCGATCATCAAGGAGGTCACCCAGGGCTTTAATTTCCCGGTCCTGGAAATGCCGGGATTCGAAGCCGACGATCTGATCGGAACGCTCGCCCGGCATGCCGCCGCCGCCGGATTCGATGTGGTGATGATCACCGGAGACAAGGACTTTGTCCAGCTGATCACCGATCAGGCCACCGTATGGGATCCGATGAAAGATGAGGCGCTTGATCGCAAGGGTGTCGAGGAGAAATTCGGACTTCAGCCGAACCAGATGGTCGACGTGATGGGGCTTTGCGGAGACGCGGCCGACAATGTCCCCGGGGTTCCGGGAATCGGTATGAAAACCGCCCTGTCTCTGATCCAGGAGTTCGGCAGCATGGACAACCTGTACGAGCGGCTGGAATCGATCTCCCGCGAAAAGCAGCGCCGGAAACTGGTCGACTACAAGGACCAGGCCCTGTTGAGCCGCGAGCTGGTCACCATCGACACCCGGGTGCCGCTTTCGTTCGATCCGGACGCATACCGCCTCAAAGCCCCGGACAGCGACCGCCTGGGTCGGCTGTTCCAGCAGCTCGAATTCCGGCAACTCCAGCAGGCTTTTGCCGCACAGCGACCCAGGTGCGAGAAGAACTACCAGGCGGTGATGAACCGGGAGCAGTTGCTGCAGCTGAAAAAAACCCTTGAACAAGCCGGCCTCTTCGCTCTGGATACCGAAACCACCTCCCAGAATCCGCTGGAGGCCAGGCTGGTGGGGCTCTCCTTTGCCGTAAGGGACGATGAGGCCTTCTACATCCCGATCGGCCACCGGTATTTAGGGGTTCCCGATCAACTCGGGTCCGAAGAGGTTCTGCAGAGCCTGAAGGATCTGCTGGAAAATCCGGAACTGAAAAAGGTCGGACAGAACATCAAGTATGACTGGCTGGTGCTGGGCCGCTGCGGCATCGAACTCGCAGGCGTTGCCTTCGACACCATGCTGGCTTCTTATTTGCTGAATCCGTCGAAAAGGGCCCACAACCTGGATCAGATCGCACTCGATTTTCTCGGCCACAAGACGATCACCTACCAGGATGTGGCCGGCAAGGGCAAAACTGCCAGATCCTTTGACCAGGTGCCCCTGGAGGAGGCCGTTCCTTATGCTTGCGAGGACGCCGATATCACCCTGATGGCCAGAGGCGTGCTGGACGGCCGGCTGCGGGAGATCGGACTCACTGCACTGATGGCAGAAGTGGAAATGCCGCTGGTGCCGGTGCTGATGCGGATGGAAAAAAAAGGCGTGAGGGTCGACCGCGAGAAGCTGCGCGAACTTTCAAAGTCGTTTGAAGCGAGACTTCATCGGCTCGAATCAACGATCTACGAGGTGGCGGGACAGCGGTTCAACATCAAGTCCTCCCAACAGCTCGGGACCATTCTGTTTGACCGGCTCAAATTACCGGTCCAGAAGAAAACGCGCAAGAAGACGGGCTATTCCACCGACGTGAACGTTCTCAGCGAGTTGGCCAAGGAGCACGAACTTCCTGCGTTGATCCTCGAGCACCGGAGCCTGGCAAAGCTCAAATCCACTTATTCGGATGCCCTGATGGAGCTCATTCATCCGGACACCGGCCGAATTCACACTTCGTACAACCAGACCGTTGCTGCGACCGGTCGTTTGAGCAGTTCCGATCCAAACCTTCAAAACATTCCGATTCGCACCGAGGAGGGGCGGGAGATCCGGCGGGCGTTTGTCCCCGAACCGGGTTGGCAGCTGCTGTCCGCGGATTATTCCCAGGTCGAGCTGCGCATCCTGGCCCACTACAGCGGCGACGAAACGCTTATCCGGGCCTTTATCGAGGACGAGGACATTCACACCCGCACGGCCGCCGAAGTCTTTGAGGTCGTTGCCGAGCAGGTCTCCTCCGATTTGCGGCGGCAGGCCAAGGCCATCAATTTCGGCATTATCTATGGCATGAGCCCGTTCGGACTTTCCAAACAGTTGGGCATCAGCCAGAAGATGGCCAAGGTGTACATCGACAATTACTTCTCCAGGTACCCGGGTGTGCGGCGTTTTATGGAACAAACCGTAAAGGAGGCCAGAAAGACCCGGCGCACCGACACGCTGCTAGGCCGTATACGGCTGCTGCCGGACATCGCCAGCTCCAACCACAACCTGCGCCAGTTTGCCGAGCGCACGGCCATCAACACACCGATACAGGGTACGGCTGCCGATCTGATCAAAATCGCCATGATCCGCATCGACAAGGCCCTGCGCGAGCAGCGCATGAAGACCGCCATGCTGATTTCGGTTCACGACGAGCTGGTATTCGAAGTGCCGCCCGCAGAGCACGAAACGGCCGGCGAGCTGATTGCCGGAATCATGGAAGGGGTCTGGGATCTCAAGGTGCCGCTGAAGGTAAACATCGCCTGGGGACAGAATTGGGCGGAAGTCCACTGATCATTCGCGTGAAATGCGGCCATTTGAAGGACTCGCCGGCCCGGCGATCATGGTTTGGGCTCCGGGTCGCTTTCCTTTCCAGCCGAGTCTTTTCCCTCATGGACCGTATCGGCAACCGATCGGTAGATATTCTGGAAGGCATCTCTGAATCCGGCCGGCGACACTCTGCCGGTTTCGATAAACTTGACGACGATCTCTTTTGCCGTTCGGAGAATCTGCTCTTCGATGGAGGCCATGGCGTCCTGCTGGTTTTCTTGTTTCGTTGGTCGCTGGTGGGCGACAGGTCCGGTTTGCCAATGATATTGAACTGTTATCAGAAACACCCGTACCTGTCAAGCCCGCTGCGTCAGGCCCGCTATCCCATGGATTGACATCGGTTGCAGAATCCTTTATCTGAACTGTCACCTCTTGCAGAAAGGTTCGCTGCGATATGGTTCGACCTGTTCTTCGCGAGTGCCGGAAAAGCGGACGGCTGGTGATAGTGACGGCCCTGTTGGCGGTGGTCTCGGCCTGCTCCCTTGGTTCGAGCCGCAGCGGCCCGATCGGTCCCGACCAGCTGCCGGCATCGAATACCGGCGCAAGGCCCTACAAAAAAATCGGCGTGGCCCCTTTCGAAGTGCGCACCCAGCACACGGATTCCTACAGCCGGGAGCTGATGCATTCCTACGTTCTGGGTGCGATTCGCACCGAGTGTCAGGGCATCATATTCGTGCAGCCCTCGGACGAAGATTATCCACCGGTGCTGCGCAGCCTGCCCCGGCTGGAGTCCGGCAACCTGGACAATCTGCAGGTCGCCATCGCAGGCCGGCAGCTGGGCCTCAACGCTGTGCTGGTCGGGACCTTGACCAGCGTGGGAACGGAGGAAAAGGATTGGGGCATCTGGTGGTTGAAGCAAAATCGCCATTATGTTGGGGTGCAGATCCGAATCGAGGTTTTCGACACGGAAACGGCCACCAAGCTGGTGGACGAGGTCGCCGCCAGGCAGGTTCGGATCGATGAGGCCGATGTGGAGATGATCGAACAGCAGGATCGCATCGACAGTGGTTTTATCGAAGAGATTCTGGAAGTCATCGCCCAGAAATTGGACGATGACATCTGCGAGGCGATCGGCGATCAGCACTGGAAGAGCTATGTCCTTAGCGCCGACCCCGAACAGCTGTGGATTGCCTCCGGCAGCCGGCACGGGCTGCGGCCCGGGCTGGTTCTGGAAGTCTTCGACAGCAATACCGTCATGGAAGGTTTCGGCGGGCACAATTACTTCAAGCCCGGCCCGAAGGTTGCGGAAGTAAAACTGGTGGAAGTCCAGCCCCAGCGTTCCAAGGCAGTCGTGCTCACCGGAGGGGACATAAAGCCGCTGAGCCCGGTGAAGTTCAAACAATAGTCCTGTCTGCCTCCTGCCCCGCGTGCTGTGCGGTCTTTCCGATTTCCCGATGGGATCCGGAGAGCACGCTGCGGTACTCCTCGATAAGCTCCAGCGCCTGTTTTTCCGAAGCGAGTTGCTTGATCGACTCCCTGAATCGGCTGCTTTGCTGCATGCCCCTGACAAACCAGCACAGGCGACTGCGCATCATGCGGCAGGCTCGCTGTTCGCCGTAATAACGGACGGCCATCCGCAGGTAGCGGATCATCCGGTCGAGCCGGTCATGCGGATGGACGCGCGGCATTTCTCCGCCGCCGCGAAGGGCCAGGTAATGCGCGAAAATTCCCGGATCACTGACGGCCGCCCGACCGATCATGATCCCGTCGCAGCCGGTTTGCGCCATCATTCGAATGGCGTCTTGCGGGGTTTCGATGTCCCCGTTGCCGATAACCGGAATGGAGACCGACTCCTTGACCTTGCGGATGATCTGCCAATCCGCGCGACCCCGAAACCCCTGGACGGCTGTGCGGGGATGCACGGCGATGGCGTCGACGCCGCCGTCTTGTGCGATCTTCGCTGTGGCAACCGCCTGCGCCCCGGAGGGCTCCCAGCCACTGCGGATTTTGATGGACAGCGGGATGTCGACGGCCCTGCGGACGGCCCGGATCAGTTTTGCGGTATCATCGGGGCAGCGCATCAAAGCGACACCGGCTCCTGTTTTGATCACTTTTTTGACGGAACAGCCGAAGTTGATGTCCAGGACGTCGGCTCCCGAGTCGGCCACCATCTGGGCTGCATCGGCCATGATCGCCGGCTTGGCACCGAAGATCTGCACCGAAAGCGGCTTTTCTTCCGGCCGACTGGAGAGCATCTGAAGGGTTTTGTCATTTTTGAAGACCAGCGCGTGGGAGCTGATCATCTCCGAGCAGACCAGGGCGCAACCCGCTTCTCTGGCCAGCATCCGAAACGGCAGATCCGTGATGCCGGCCAGAGGGGCCAGGACAGCATTGTTTTCCAGCGGTAGTGAGCCGATCTTCATGATGGATTCGCGTAACAAAACAAACAGTTATGGTAACACGGGTGATCCCGGTACGATCCGATGTCCGACGAAACCCGGCACCCGCACCCCTGGCGGACGCGCTGGCCGGAGTCTTTGCGCAGCGACAGTTTGCCGCCATACACCGCCGCCAGCACATCGTTCGGAATGCACGAACTCTGCCCGATGCGCGAGCCGGGCGGCAGCGATTCGAACAGCTCTTTTTCGCAGCACAGCGACAGCGTGATGTCTTTTGCCCGCAGCAGCTCTTCCATGTGCAGCAGGCTTGCGATCTTCCGACCGTTGTGCGGCTCCTCGAACCGCATACCGGGCAGCCGCGCCACCCGCTTGCGAACCTTTGCATACAGGTCCACAAAACTGGTGATGCAGCGCTGGATACCGGCCCGCGCGGCAACTTCGGAAATACGGTCGAGGTGTACCAGGTTGTGCTGACGTTCGCCGTTTTCCGATCTGAAAAAACAGATCGGGTCGAATCGCCAGTGGATCACCCGCGGGTCGAAACGGCGACTCAGCGCCTCCAGCTGCCGCAGGCGTTCAGCCAGCGGCGGCACCCGCGGTTCGAGCAAGGGAACCTCCGAGTTCAGGGTAAAATTAAAAAACAGGTTAAAGCCGCGCCGGAGCAGTTTGTCGCCGATATCTTGCTTGAGAAACGGGCCGAAATCCTTGGACCAGAACACGATGGTGTGAACCCTGTCCGTGGTGGCCGGAACTACGGAAACCTTTTGGTTATAGGGATTGGGCACTTCAAAATATCCGCGAGTGATCCGGTCCATGAACCAATCCAGGTAAAACGCGGGAATGTCGGTTCTTCTGGAAGCGGAGATCACGATTTGCCGTTCATCGACCATGGCAATCATTGCTTTAGTAAGGAACCTGTTTCAGAAATAGTAGATCAGGGTTCAGAGCAAGGCGCGGGTCGGTGAAAAAGCGGAGCATACACGGTAGTATGTGAGCATTTTGAACCGATCCGCAACGCAGCTCTGGGCCCTTGGATACATTTCTGGGATAGCTTCTAGTCTTTTTTCAGATCCTTGAGAGAAATCAGCTTCCCGCCGCTTTTTTTGGCGGCCGTCTGGATGGTTTTCTCATCCGGCGCCGGCTCCTGCTCCGGCGCCTCCACCTTTTCAAGGCGCATGCGTTTGCCGTTCATCGTAAATTCCGTGCCGTCGATGTAGACATCCCTCAAAATCCAGGTGACCACCTGCACGGGGATCTGCAGCAGCAGCATCCGCACATGATACCAGCTCGGCTTTGTGTCGGGCAGAATCCCTTCGATTCTGGCGAAACTCAGTGGCTGATCTTCCAGGTAGATTAACACGATGTCATTTTCCGCCGTCATTTTTCCGCATTCCTTCCTGCCGCGTGCCTGCTGTCGATTTACCTGCTCCTGCCTGTCGATTCCATGGCGGGACCTACAGAAAATAGTATGGTTGAGCTGTTCTGTAAACCCGAATGTCGGTCGATCGCCCCGCTGTGGCGTGCCGCCCGCGGCAGTGGCCGGCCTCTGCGGGTTGCCGGACGCA
>Ga0111147_1102_pt1 | contig 7163 bp, 5 predicted proteins | sample DeeMarSeWOR28_12_FD_80394 | JGI IMG/M metagenome (GOLD analysis project Ga0111147, IMG submission 80394) | Deltaproteobacteria bacterium SG8_13
CGGATCGATGGAAAGGCCGTTTTTCTCCAGCGCCTTGCGGGTCCTGGGATGCAGCGGCAATATCACCGGGCAGGACCGCCGGCTGATTTCTTCCAGCGCTCGAAAGATACCGTGAAGCCGTGCGGCATCGTCGGTGTTCTCCTGCCGGTGCACGGTAGCCAGGCAGTATTGTTTCGGCCCGACAGAAAGTTGGCCCAGAATCCCGGACTTCTCTGCTGCCTGTGACCTGAACAGCAGGTAGTTGTCCAGCATCACATCTCCGACCTTCATAACGCCGTTGAAGATGCCCTCTTTTTGCAGGTTCTCGACGGCGGTGTCGGTGGGCGCGAAAAGCAGCCGGGAGACGTGATCCGTCAGCACCCGGTTGATTTCCTCGGGCATGCGCCGGTTAAAGCTCCGCAGACCGGCCTCCACGTGGGCGACGGGGATGTGCAGCTTGGCCGCGGCAAGGGCGCCTGCCAGGGTGGAGTTCGTATCGCCGTACACCAGCACCCAGTCCGGTTGTTGGTCCAGCAGCACCTTTTCGATCCCCGCCAGCATGGCGGCGGTCATCTGGCCGTGGCTTCCGGAGCCGACAGTAAGGTTGTAGTCCGGCTCCGGGATGTGCAGACAGTCGAAAAACGCCCGGCTCATGTTATGATCGTAGTGCTGCCCGGTGTGAACGATGATTTCCCGAATGTCGGCATGCCGCTCTGCGTGCTCTTGGCTCACCGCACGACTGACGGCCGCCGCTTTGATGAATTGGGGCCGGGCACCGATTACGGTGACAATTTTCATCGATAGTGTATGGTCGGAGATTTTTTGATGAGGAAAGTGATTAACCCGTGTACGCCTGGCGCACATGCCGCGCTACGTCAACGGGAAGTGCATGCCAGAAAGACTGCGCGTACTTGTGTTTTACATACTGTATAAAATCGAGATACAGATCGACGGAATATTCCTCGACTGCATTCCGGCCGCCTTCGAAATTCATGTAATCCGTATGCGTGTTTAAAAGCGCCATGCCGCCTTTTTCCGCGATCCAGTCGAGTTTTTTCTTCCAGGTTTGATTGTCTTTTTCCTGCAATAGGACAAAGAGCGTAAAGTCCTGGGGCAAAGTGTAGGGCAGCTCGACAAATGCGCTCGATTTGTCCTCCGATTGAACCAGAAACGGGAATATGGTGGTTACCCCGTCCGGCTGGGGTTCGAATGGATCCGTATCAAAGGTGGAAATGCTGTATTCGATATTCAGCCGGGCCATCCATGCGAGCTGGTGGTGCATGGACGGAGAGGTGAACCCGGTGGTTTCCCACAAATTCAGGTAGTGGTTAATGCTCACAGCCCGGTTTTCGAACACCTTTTTGGTAGAAAACAGTTTCCCGTCGTGCTTTAAGCCGTGTACGGCAATTTCGAACCCTTTCTGACGCAGGATCTTGTGCAGAGAATCGGAGTTTTTGTACCTTTCCGGCACGAAGTTGAAGCAGGATCTGAAACCGAGTTTTTTTTCGAGCTCTGCCAGCTGCATCACCCTGTGGTGCCCCCTCTGGGTGTCCACATCATGGGACAGAACCAGGGCAAATTTCCTGCCGTCCGGCCACCCGTTCCACCATTTTGGCGGAGTGCCGGCATCGCTGTTGATCGGCCACACGTGCGCCATTTTCGACGCAAGGTGTCGGGCATATTGGCGGCGCAGGGCGATCTGAATGTTTCGAGGGATGGCCGGCCTGATAGTGTAATACAGGTAAGTCAATAAGTTCATGGGAAATGCGTTGGCAACCGTGTTTCGTTGAATGCGATTCAAAACTTCGGTGTTCGGCCGCTCGAAAAAACTCAGACTATCCAATGGGTTTTGCAACCTGTTTATTTTAGCAGATACGGGTCTGATTTGAAAAGAAGTCCTTGGATATTCAGCACACCCGAAATCATCTGTGCTTTACCAGTGCAGTCGAAGTGGTTCCGATTCATCGGTTGATCGGGTCAACCGACGTGACGATATAGCAGGTTTCCGGTTAATCGCAGCAGCGGAATCGGCAGATGCCTGAACAGCATGTAGGATGATTTCGGCCCGGTTCGGGTGGATATGTAGCGATCCTTTTTTACGTCGTATTTATAATAGTTCAAATATTTCTGATCCGCACCCCAGGATTTTTTAAATTGTATCAGCCCGAAGTTATCCGTTTCCGATCTTCCGAAATTCAGTACTTTGAGTCCTTTTTCCACATAGCACCGGATGGCTTCCCACATGATCAGGTTGTTGGGGCGAAGATGTAAAAACTTTCGATCCGAAGCGCCGTATTTAAAGATCGCGCTGTCGTTCCAGTGGAAAAACACGGCTCCTGCGACCGGTCTCATTCGATGAAGCGCCAGGGCGACAAACCCTTTTTCTCGGGATATGATGTTTTTGAATATGTTCCTGAAAAACAGGATTGGCTGAGGGGGCAGACCATGCCAGCGGCGCGTCATGCAGTTCAGCCTGCAAAAGGCTTCCATTGATTCACGGGTTTCGGAAAGGATCACTTGAAGACCTTCCTGCCGGGCTCGTTTGATATTTCTTTTCACATTGCCTTTGACATTGTTGAACAGCTCTTCGATTCTTTTTCGCAGATCCAGTCTGTGAACAGCATACACACCGGAGGGGACCTGTCGATTCAACCGCTTTTGCCCGCCTTTCAGCTCCACGTATTTCCAGTCGGCTTTTTTTGCATGTTCTATGGCGCGCCCAAACAGCAGCTCGAACTGGTTTTGGTTTCCTGCTATCGGATGGCATTCATCCGTGAAAGGAAGCGATACACCCCGCCGGCCGGTGAGAATGCTCTTGACTTCCATGACTGGAAAAAGACCGACCAGCTGCCCTTCGTAAATGCTCGTAAAATAGAGCGGTCGGTATCGGTATGTGTCGCTGAGGACTTTGGACCAGGCGGAGGTGTGAAAAATCGTTGCATCCGGATTGGTGAGCAGCAGCTCGTCCCAGCCTTTGTATTCGATCGGGTTGATGATTTGGCTGTCAAAATGGGTGGGTGCCATCATGGATTTTATTTTAGGATGTTCAAATGTTTTTGAATCGACCGGACAACGCGCTCGGCGGTTCGGCCGTCCCAAAGGTCGATGGAACATCGTTTTCTAACCGGGCCTGCAAGAGCCTGGTTTACTTTGCTCTCCAATTCATCTGCGCGGCTGAGCTGATTGGTTCCCTGCTCAATCGTAATGGGTCTTTCCGTATTCGGCCGCAAGGTAATACAGGCAATACCCAAATAAGTCGTTTCTTCCTGAATGCCTCCCGAGTCGGTGATTGCCAGACGACAGTTGAAGACCAGGTTCATAAAGCTTCTATAGCTGATCGGCTCCAGAAGCTTCAGGTTCAGAGCTTTGCTCAAATCGCCGTTCATGTCTGCTTTGTCGATGTTTTTCCTTGTGCGCGGATGAACAGGAAAAACCATTGGTATTTTTTCAGATTGACGCACCAGGGTCCGGCACAATTGTTTGAGTTTATCCGGATCATCCACATTCGATGGACGGTGCAGGGTGACAACCGCGTAATTTTCAGGTTCCAGATCGTACTTTTTGTAAACGGCTTCCGCCTCGATCTTGCTGCGGATCAATTCCATCGAATCGATCATGATGTTGCCGACCCGGTCGATCTTACCGGTGGAAGCTCCCTCTCTGATTAGATTGTCGTCTCCGTCCCGCGAAGGGGTCCAGAGGATGTCGGCAACCGAGTCGGTAACCAAACGGTTTATTTCTTCGGGCATCGTTCTATCGAAGGACCGTAATCCCGCTTCAAGGTGCGCTGTTTTGAACCCCAGTTTTACGGCAGCAAGTGAACAGGCCATGGTTGAATTGACATCTCCGACGACAACCACAAGGTCGGGGATTTCCTCTATCAGCGCCTGCTCGTATGCGATCATTACCCTGCCCGTCTGCTCGGCGTGACTGCCGCTGCCGACTCCGAGGTGAAGGTGCGGCTCAGGCAGCATGAGATCTGAAAAGAACACATCGGACATGTTAAGGTCATAGTGCTGGCCGGTATGAACGATAATCGGATCGGCCCAACTCTCTTTCTTCAGCGCGTGATAAAGAGGGGCGATCTTCATGAAATTCGGCCGGGCAGCTGCGATCAGATGGATTTTCAGTTTGTTCATTTTTGTTTGAGTCGTTAGTTTGCCGGTTTGTTTTGGACCGTGTCTTTGATTCTCTTCACATGTCCACGGCCGAGACCTTTGACCTCGCATCCGAGTTCAAAGTAGCGTCGGATTTTCGCATCGTCGAGAATGCCGAAGCAGTCGATAACTGCCGCAGGTCTACCTAAAAGATCCACCACCTGGTCCGGATCGAGCTGCAGGTACTGCTGGTGGCGTACGGCCAAAACGATTGCATCCGCGCCGTTCAGAGCCTGCGACAGGTCGTCCTGGACCCCGGCTTCTTTCAACTTCTCCTGGTTGCGAAAAAACCGGGCCCATGAATGCCCCGGTGCCGGATAGGTGTCCTGCTTTTCCAGCTCCCACCAGTGGGTTACGTAGGGATCGTGCACAACGACTTCCCCGCCCATCTCGGTGAGTTTGCGGATAATAATTTCCGATCCGCTGTAACGCGTATCGCCGACATCCTCGCGGTAGGATGCACCCAACAGCGCAATTCTGGAGGCAGCCACAATTTTGCCCATATTGCGCAAAGCGTCCCGAACCAGCTGGGCCACGCGGAAACTGCGGGTATCGTTGATATCGATGGCCAGCGGAGTGATTTTAAACAAATCATCCTCAAAACCCATCAGGGTGTTGTATGACCAGACCCCCAATCCGCCGTCTTTGGGCAGGCAGTAGCCGCCGATACCGGGACCGGGGAAGATGATGTTGGAGTGGGTCGGACGGACCTTGATGGCCTGGATCACCTTGATCAGGTCCACACCGTTTTGTTCGGCATACCGGCTCCACTCGTCCAGAAATGCCAGGATGGTCGCCCGGTAGGAGTTTTCCACGATCTTGCAGGTTTCGCTTTCAATGGGTCGGTCCAGCACGGTGAGGGGAAAGTTGTCCACGTTGAGGATCTCGGACAGAAATTTTTCGACCCGCTCCCGGGCACTCTGGTTGATGCCGCTGCAAACCCGCCAGAAGTCGCGGATGGAGGAGACGTAATTGCGCCCGGGCATAACGCGCTCGAACGAGTGCGCCAACAGCGGTTCGGCATCCCTGAAGCCCCGATGGTCAAAGGCTTTTCGCAGTATCGGGTATGCGACATATTCTGTGGTTCCCGGCGGTACGGTCGTTTCGATCAAAACCAGGCAATCCGGCTCGATCTGCTCACCAATTACCGCAAGGCTGGATTCCAGGGCGGCGATGTCCGCCTGCCCTTGCCGTACGTTGCCCAAGGCTTCTTTTCGATAGTCGCACTGCACGTCCACCACCACGACATCCGCTAGCGACAAGACCTCGTGCGTAAAGGTGGCCATCAGGGTTTTTTTCTCCGTTACGCAGCGTGCGATCATCGGCGCCACTTCCGGGTCTTCGGCCTTGACCGGTGCCTGGCCTCGATTCAAATACGGAATTTTCCAGAACGAGCGGGTGGAGGGGCGCTGCATTCCGATGACAGACTTGTTCGGTTTTCCGGTTTTCTTATCCACCGAGTCGGCCACAACCGCCGCCATGACGGCGCCAACGAACCCGACCCCCATCACCACGACAATTTCACGTCCCTGCAGGCGTTGTTCCCTGACGATTTTTTTGAGTTTCTTGAATTCTTCGATGTAGTCTCTATCCGTCGGCAGCTGAAAAGACTCGCCCTCCGGGCTGACAGAAACTTGGGATTCTAGTAGATCAACTTCCGCTTTTATGCTCTTATCGTATGCTTCTTGCATCAGGTACCTTTCCGATAGTGATTTGGGTTCAATTTACACTGTTTGCTGGACGGGACTTACGGAATTGAAAGGGTTCAGAATCGGGATTTCCGATGGAAGTCTTACCACCCGCGGAATTGGGTCAATTTATCGATTCCGGATAATTTTTGCCGGATTGCCGGCTGCGATGGCACGGGCCGGAACATCGCTGGTGACCACGCTGCCGGCGCCCACTACCGCCCGTTCACCGATGGTAATGCCGCACATCAGGGTGGCGTTTGAACCGATGGAAGCGCCTTTTTTTACTACCGTCGGGATAACCTCCCAATCGGCATCGGTTTGAAGGCCGCCGGACTCATTCGTGGCGCTGGGCAACTTGTCGTTGATGAACATCACGCCGTGGCCGACGAAGACTTCGTCTTCGATGGTCACGCCCTCGCAGATGAAGGTGTGGCTTTGGATCTTGCAGTTTTTCCCGATGAATGCGTTTTTTTGCACCTCGACAAACGGGCCGATGCGGGTGCCGTCACCAATCGTGCAACCGTAAAGGTTGATAAAGTCGTTGAGGACGACTTCTTTTCCGAGCTTCACATCCGGTGCGACCTTTTTCATTTCTACCCTTCCAACTGCGGCAGCAGAGCAATTGCGACGATCCATGCGGTTATTGTAAATCGATAGGGGATCCGCGATGTTTGAGCGACTCTTCGGCGGCCACCAGCACCTTGACCACCTCCAGCCCGGCTTTGCCGCCGGTAAGCGGCTTTTCGGCCCGCAGCAGGCAGTCGGCAAAGTGCTCGGTCTCCAGTGCCAGGGCCTCGTGGTCCTCCAGCTTTGGCGCGTACATGTCCCCGACCCGGTACTGCACTTTCAAATGGTAGAGCTCTTCGGTGGTGTAATCGAGCTCGACGCCCTTGTCGTAGACCTTCACTTTCTCGCTGGGGTGGTTGTCGTCATAGACGATCATTTTGGAGGTCCCGCCGATCAGGGTCTGGCGGATTTTCACCGGCGAAACCCAGCTGACATTGATGTGGCCGATGATGTCGTCTTCCATGTAGACGCTGACCATCGACTTGGGGACAATGCCGTTGCCGTAATAGTGTGATCCCGTGGACGAGACCGCCAGCTTTTTATAGGGCATGAGGTAATCGAGAATAGCGATGTCGTGCGGGGCCAGGTCCCAGATGACGTTGACGTCCTGCTGGAACAGTCCCAGGTTCACGCGGACCGAGTCGTAGTAAATCAGGTCTCCCAGCTCGCCGGTTTCGATCAGGTATTTGATCTTGCGCACCGCACCGGTGTAAACGAACGTGTGGTCCACCAGCAGCACGCTGTGGTTCTTTTCGGCCAGCTCGATGAG
>Ga0111147_1104_pt1 | contig 7023 bp, 6 predicted proteins | sample DeeMarSeWOR28_12_FD_80394 | JGI IMG/M metagenome (GOLD analysis project Ga0111147, IMG submission 80394) | Deltaproteobacteria bacterium SG8_13
GCTTCCTCGATGAGGTCCATGAGCAGGTGCTGCAGCAGATGCCGATCGAGCAACGCAACACCTTGCTGATGAATCTGGAATTGTTGAAATCGTCAATGGAGGCGGTAAAAGAGCTGATGGTGTGAACCGGCGCAAGCCAGTTTACGGTTTCCAGTACCTGTTACCTCTAAAAATTTCCCAAAAAAGTTCATACTGTACATAAAAAAATACAAAATTTCATATAACATACTTAAACCACAAATAAAAATTTATTAACCCCATGAAATAACGGAGGGAACCATGAATAACGCTGCAGAAAATCTGAAGGAAACCCCGGCTGCCGAGAGCAGCAAGGAATTGACGATGGAAGCAATCGAAAAGCAACTGGCGGAGCTCAAAAAGGCCACGGATCCGAAAGTTTCCATGATCGTCTTTTCCGGCGACCTGGACAAGGTGCTGGCCTCATTTGTCATCGCCACCGGCTCGGTGGCCATGGGCATGGAGGCTGTGATGTTCTTCACTTTCTGGGGCACGCCGGTGCTCAGAGACAAGAGCAAGAGCGTCGGTGGCAAGGACATGATGTCGAAAATGTTCGGCACGATGCTGCCCAAGGGGACCGGCGAGGTCAAGCTGTCGAAGATGAATATGGGCGGAATGGGCACCACCATGATGAAGTCGCTGATGAAGAAAAAAAATGTGGCCTCCCTGGAAGATATGCTCGCACTGGCCGAGGAGCTGGGCGTAAAAATTTATGTTTGCGAGATGTCCATGGACCTGATGGGATTTAAACGCGAAGAGATGGTCCAGTATGACGGCTTGGAGTTTTGTGGAGTGGCCAAATTCCTCGAGGAGGCCCATAACAGCCGCATCCAGCTGTTCATCTAGGATGTAAATTCTACGACACCACACAACCTTATTCAAATAGGAGGAACAAAAAATGGCGGATGCAATCACTGTGACGAAAGTTTTCGATTTAAAGGGACTCGCCTGCCCGATGCCGGTGGTCAAGGTCAGCAAGGGTATCAAGGAAGTGCAGGTCGGCGAGGTAATCGAAGCCCACACCACCGACCCCGGTGCACTGACGGACTTCCCGGCCTGGGCCAACACCAGCGGTAACAAGATCGTGAAAACCGATCAGGACGGCGACGTCATCAAATTCTACATCGAACGCGTCGTTTAAGATTGTACAAGCAGCCGGGCTTCATGTTGTTTTTCAAATAAATGGAAAAACCCGCATGAGGTCGTCAGGCACACCCATGATGGACCCGGCCAGTGCAGGGACCGACGGTCCCTGCACTGCCGTCGCGAAAAGATAGGGAGGCGCAGCGTGCAAACGGTTTATTACATCATCCTGGTGCCGATGGTTTACCTGGCGTTTGGCGTTTTCATCGTCGGTATCATCGCACGGATTGCCAAAATCTGGCGGGAGCCGCCCAACCCGACCCCCCTGCTGATTCATCCGGTCAAAAAGCCGGGCTGGCTCTGGACCCTTACCGACACCTTTTTATTCCCCACGGTACGCCGGCACAAACCGGTATTGTGGGTATTTCTGATGGCATTTCACATCTGCCTGCTGCTGCTGTTGATCGGGCACCTGGAACTGCTGGCCGACTTTGCGCTGTTTCAGGTTATTCCCCACGAAATATTTCTGGGCAACGGCTTTGTCGGCTTGATCCTGGCCATCTGCCTGCTCTATTTTCTCTTCCGCCGTTTTGTGTCACCGGTCAAAGATCTATCCGTGCCCGAGGACTATTACCTGCTGATCCTGCTCTTTCTGGTGGTAATTTTCGGAAGCGAAATGGACTGGGCCCGCAGCTGGTACGAATATGGTGAGATGACGGTGGAAGACTATCGCAGCTACCTGCTGAGCCTGCTGGTGTTCAAGCCGGAACTGCCTTACAGCACCACCTTTTCCGGCCATTCCTTCATGCTGATCCTGCATGTGTTTTTTGCCAACCTGTTTCTGATGTTCTTTCCCTTCAGCCAGCTGATGCATGCCATATTGTCATTACCCATGAACAAGTTGAGAAGAGGTTAACATGGACGAAAAAACCCGCGATGATCTGCTCCAGCTTTTTCGCAGCAAATTCAACCGGGCGATGAGGTTTTACCTGGAGTCCTGCACCCGCTGCGGCACGTGCACCGATGCCTGCCACGTATATGCCTCCACCGGCCAGACCAAATACATTGCGGCCTACCGGCACGAGCTGATCCGCCGTCTGTACAAACGATACTTCAAGGCGCGCGGTCACCTGTGGCCGTCGCTGGGGGAGGCCCGGGAACTGACCGACGCCACCATCGAAGAGCTTTACGAAGCGGCATACTCCTGCACGGGCTGCCGACGCTGCATGGTCTACTGCCCCTTCGGCATCGACACCCAGATGCTGATGTCCATCGCCAAGCTGCTGCTGATCGGAAAAGGGGCCGAGCCGGAAATCCTGACCCTGCTGGCCGACACCTCCATCGAAAAAGGCAAATCGATGGAGTTGTTCAAGGAAGGCTTCTTAACCGGCATCAAGCGGCTGGAGGCCGAGGTGGTCAAACAATGGCAGACCGAAGCCGGCGAGGCCGCCATACCGGTGGACGTGGAAGGGGCCGATTTGCTGTACGTGGCTCTGGCCGGCGCCCATTCCATCATACCGGCAGCAGCCGTTTTCAATGCCGCCGGAGAAAAATGGACCCTGAGTTTTTTCGAAGCGGTCAACTTCGGGGCCTTTGTCGGCGATCCCTCCAAGACCAAACTGATTCTGGACCGGATCGTCAACGAAGCCAAACGGTTGAAGGTCAAGGAGGTCTGTGTCTGCGAATGTGGAACCGCCTACCGCGTCATGAAATATCTGTCCGGATCGCAGCCATTCAAGGTCACCTCCATCACCGAGGCGCACGCGCGCTACCTGAAAGAGGGCCGCATCCGCCTGGACAAAACCAAGTTCCCAGGCCCGATCACCTACCATGACCCCTGCCAGATCGCCCGTAATGCCGGGGTCATCGACGAAGCCCGCTACATCATCGGTCACCTGACCGACGACTTCAGGGAAATGACCACCGACGCCCGCTACAACTGGTGCTGCGGCGGCGGCGGCGGCCTGGTGGCCCTGGGAGACGAAACGCTCGATTTTCGGATGAAGTCTTCCCGGGTAAAAGTCGACCAGGTCAAAGCGACCGGGGCAACGATCCTGTCCACGGCCTGCGAGAACTGCCACACCCAGCTCAGCAACCTCAACGACCACTACAAGATGGAGGTCGATGTCCAGTTTCTGTCGTCCATGGTGGCCCGCGCGTTGGTGCCGGCCTGATTTCCGATTTTCCAGCGCCGAGGCCGCGTACCTGCAAATTCTGGATTGCAAAGGGGCTGTTTACCTTGGGCCGGCTCGCCGACCCAATATCACATATCACGAGGGAGGAAACGATGAACAAAACGACTAGAATTCTCGCTGTACTGATGTTCACCTTACTGCTGGTGCCGGCGGCCCAGGCCACCAACGGCACCAACCTGATCGGCATCGGCCCGATCTCGCGCGCCATGGGCGGCGGCGGCGTGGCCGCCCCCCAGGATGCTGTCAGCGCCATTTTCGCCAACCCGGCGGCGGTCTGCTTCGGGCCGTTTTGCCCGGGATCGTCGGTCGATTTCGCGGGCACATACTTCGATCCCACAGTCAACGGCAAGATTGAAAACTTTGGCGCACCCGGGGCGCTGTCTGGCGAAAGCAAACTGAATCCCTTCATGGTGCCGGCCATTGGCGTCAGCATACCCATCAATCCCCGGTGGCGATTCGGCATCGGCATGTTCGGGGTTTCCGGCCTGGGAGCCGACTACAAAGGAACCAGCATCTATCCGACGCAAGGAGTCACGCCTCCAACCGGATGGCCGGTTTATACTCAGCTGCAGACCATGAAGTTCGCCCCCAATTTGGCGTGGTTGATTACCGACAACTTCTCGGTGGGCGGTTCGCTGGAAATCGTCTGGCAGAACCTCGACCTGGGGCAGGGCAGCTCCCACGGCTACACGGCCGGACTGCAGATCGGGGCCTTGTACAAGATCGGTCAGTTCCAGCTCGGGGGCTCCTACACCACCCCAGAAAGCGTTACGCATAAAAACGTGGCCAATTTAGACCCCCAGACGGGCGGCACGTGGGATGACCTGAAAATCGAATCCCCCCAGACCTTCAAGCTGGGGGTAGCCTGGGTGCCCGGCACCACCTGGCTAGTAGAGCTCAACACCAAGTGGTACGGATGGGGCAGTGCGGACGGGTACAGCGATTTCGGCTGGGACGATCAATGGGTGTTCGGAATAGGTGCCCAGTGGCGGCCCATCGACAAATGGGCATTCCGGCTTGGGTACAACTACGGGGAAACCCCGATCAAGAAAAACAATAATTTCAGTCTTAACCCTGCGGCTACCACACCCGTGCAGGGCAAAAATGTTCCCACCGGATTTTATGAGGTATTGCGGATTGTAGGGTTTCCGGCCATTGCCGAGCAGCACTTCACCGCCGGCGTCGGCTACGACATCACAGAAAACTTGATCCTGAACCTCTCCTTGATGTATTCCCCCGAGGAGACGTTTACCGAAACCAGCGGGCCTGTTACCATAGAGGCCAGCCTGAAAGAGTGGTCCACCACCTTCGGTCTGACCTTGCTTTTCTAAGCAGGTGGCTAACTGTCAAAAGGGAAAGGGGAGACTCCCCTTTCCTTTTTTATTTTCCATGCCTACAGGGTTTGCTGGAGTTTTTCCAGGTCGGCCGTGACCGCCACCGGATACTTTTCGGCAGCATCCAGGGTTTTGTACCGCTCCGGCAGCCGCTCGAACTGGTCGGCAAACCGATCCCGGATTTGCTCCAAGGTGGGGAAGGTGTCAACAGTGCGACCGTCGCGCATGACGGTTTGCAGCAGCGGCTCGCCCGTATCGAAACGCTCCCTGCGGCATCCGATAGCATCTCTCAAGAACTGCCCATTACTGTCGGTCTCACGGAATACCTGTTTTTCCCCGGCCAGGGTCTTTTTGCCGGGACTCAGCTTACGCACGTCCCGTCCGTCGGTTCGAACCAGCTTGTATACGATGTCCACAAAGGGCGCGTCGGCGGATACGCCCACATTGGTACCCACGCCGAAGGCGTCAATCCGGGCGCCGTCGCCGATAGCCTTGGCGATCTTGTACTCGTCAAAACCGCTGCTGGCAAAGATTTTCACTTCCTGCAGCCCGGCGGCATCCAGGATGCGGCGGACCTGGCGGCTCAACTCCGCCATGTCCCCGCTGTCCAGGCGCACTCCTGCCGGGATGTGTCCGGTCTTTTTCATCTCCTCGGCCACCCGAACCGCCTGCCGGGCCCCGTCGCGGGTGTCGTACGTGTCGATCAGAAAAACCGAATGACCGGGAAACACGTCGGCAAAGGCGGCAAATGCCGCGTAATCCCCCTCGAACGCCTGAACGAATGAGTGAGCCATGGTGCCGGAAACTGGAATCCCGTAGGTTTGGCCGGCCAGCACATTGCTGGTGCCGTTAAAACCCGCCAGGTAGGTGCTGCGGGCGACCTTCAGGCCGGCATCGCGGCCCTGGGTCCGGCGCAAGGAGAAGTCGATCAGCGGCCTGCCGGCCGCAGCGTGCACGCAGCGCGCCGCCTTGGAGGCGATCATGGTCTGGAAACCGATGGTGTTGAGCAGAAAAGTTTCAAATACCTGGGCTTCAATCAGCGGAGCGGTCACCTCCGCAATCGGTTCATCTGCAAAAAACAGCGTGCCTTCCGGAAGCGCGGTCACCGAACCGGTAAAGCGGAATGAGCGCAGGTAGGTTAAAAATTCATCGGAAAACAGGTCGAGTTTTTTCAGGTAATCGATATCGTCTGCTGTGAAACGCGAACTTTCCAGCTCCTGCAGGGCGTCCTGCAGGCCGGCCGCCACGAAGTAATTGCGGTTGGGCGGGTAGCCGCGAATGAACAGGGAAAAAGTGGCCGGTGCTGCCATCCGGTGCGCGAAATATCCGGCCGCCATGGTGAGTTCGTACAGATCCGCAAACAGCGGTCCGAGGGGGCGATTTTTCTTCATAATGGCTATTTGTATTTTTTCAGATGCAATTGTTCAAGCGAAAATTTGCACACTGCTCCGGACCGGATAGCGGCGGACCTTCATAAGCTCCGATACGGGATTTGACAAACCGGCAAATGTCTCCTATCCATTTTACAGATGCCGCTTCCGAACCCAAATGGGTCTGCCCTTCGGCGGGACGACTCGGGTGCGGTCGGTCAACGGTAAGGAGGAGACATGCCAACCGACGAGTTGCCCATCCCTGCCCACTTCGCCCCCGGCAAGGTGGGGCAGGTGTGGAAAGTTGACTACCAGCAGCGGGCCGAAGACGCCCGCAGATGGGCCGCTGAGCACCAGCTGAAGCCTTCTTCTGAAGATCGTTTCAAAATCGCCCTGCTGCTGGTGGATGTGCAAAACACCTTCTGCATACCGGAATTCGAGCTGTATGTGGGCGGGCGTTCGGGCAGCGGAGCGGTGGATGACAACCGCAGGCTGTGTGACTTCATTTATCGAAATCTGAATGCCATTACGCGCATCTGCCCCACCATGGACACCCACCAGGCGGTGCAGATATTCCACTCTGTGTTTCTGGTAAACGAAAAAGGCGAACACCCTGCGCCGTTTACACTGGTGACGGCCGCAGATGTGTCCGATGGTGTCTGGAAATTCAACCCTGCCGTGGCCGACAGCCTGAATATCGATCCGGCCTACGGTCAACGGTTCCTGCAGCATTATACCCGGCAACTTCGCGAAGGGGGGAAATACGATCTGACCATCTGGCCGTACCACGCGATGCTGGGGGGCATCGGGCACGCGCTGGTGTCGGCCGTGGAAGAAGCCATGTTTTTTCACAGCCTTGCGCGCTGCAGCCAGCCGGCGTTTCACATCAAGGGAAACCACCCCTTTACCGAAAACTATTCGGTGCTGCGACCGGAGGTGCTGGAGGATCCGCAGGGCGAACCGCTGGCTGCCAGCAACACCGCTCTGCTTGCGATGCTGCTGGAATTCCATGCGGTCTTCATC
>Ga0111147_1103_pt1 | contig 6762 bp, 4 predicted proteins | sample DeeMarSeWOR28_12_FD_80394 | JGI IMG/M metagenome (GOLD analysis project Ga0111147, IMG submission 80394) | Deltaproteobacteria bacterium SG8_13
GAAACCGTTCTCAAAGTCGGTGATCGTGTCGGCGCCGTTGTTGCCGGAAAAAACGAAGACGTCCGCCTGCTGGCTGCCCCCGCCCTCAAGCGTATCGTTGCCGGCACCGCCGTCGAGCGTATCTGCGCCGCCCTCGCCCCGCAGCGTGTCGTTGTCGCCGCCGCCGTTGAGGGTATCGTCGCCATTGCCGCCGGCCAGCATGTCTTTGCCGTCACCGCCGTCGAGGGTGTCGTTGTCGGCAGCGCCGTCGATTACGTCATCGCCGCCGCCGCCATCGACGCTGTCATTGCCGCCCAGGGCCTTGATAATGTCATCGGCATCGGACGGCTCCCCGCCGGTCACGCCATCGGAGTTACCAGCCGGCGAGATCGTGTCGTCGCCAAGCGTGCCCCGGATCACGTTGGCACTTGAATCGAGGATGAAATCCTCGATGCCCAGGCTAGATTGAAAGTTCTTGAGCGTGATGGTGTTGCCGTCACCGTTGTAGCCTGAAATGACCGTGTCGGCGTCTACCTGCTCGATAACAAAGTCGTCGAGACCCGAGAGACCGTACGCCGAGAGATCGATCAGGTCGGCGCCGACGGCGAAGGCGATGATCGTATCTGCGCCGTTTTCGCCGGCGAAAACGTAGATGTCAGAGCCGTCGCCGCCATCGAGCGTATCGTTGCCGGCACCGCCGCTGAGGGTGTCGAGGCCGCTGCCACCGGTCAACGTGTCATTGTCGCTGCCGCCGATCAGCGTGTCATTGTCCCCACCGCCCTCGATCGTGTCTTGGCCGCCACCTCCGATCAGCGTGTCATTGCCCCCACCGCCCTCGATCTTGTCATTGCCCCCACCGCCGCTGACGATGTCATTACCCCCGAGGGCATTAATGGTATCATCGGTTTCATCAGAGGGTTGCCCGCCGGTCACGCCATCGGAGACAAAGCCTGGTATGATGAGGTCGTTAGCTTCCGTGCCGGTGATCGTGCTGGGGGACTCGCCATCGTCGTTGAGGATCGTCCCTTCGGCGGTACCCGCCTCTGGGTCGATCGAGGCGTTGGAGGGGTTTTTCAACTGCATGATAATGGTCTCGTCCGGCTCGACATCGATGTCGCCGGAGACCGAGAACGTTACAGTCTTCTGCGTGTCGCCGGGCGCGAATTTGACCGTCTGTATGGTGAACGGCGCGTCACCGGTATCTTCGACGTCGGTGTCAGTGCCAATTTCCGACACCTCGACCGAGCTCTCCAAATCCAAATTCCCCTGCCGAATGACAGTAAAGGTAAAGTCCGTGAAGCCCGAATCGCCCTCGTCCTGGATGGCATTGTCAGGCACAATGGAGAAGATCGGAAACTCTTCATCGGGACCAAATGGTAATGGTTCCTGCTTGAAATCCTCAAACGGAACGGAGTCTCCGAACGAAAGATCCTGACTATCGCTTAAATAGTACCAGCTCCCATCGATCAAATTTAAAAAGAACGCTCCATCTGCGCCATCCGTGCCCTGGTACAGATGCTTTTGAGGAACAGGCCCGCTGACAATGGCTACATCCCCAATATTAAGCGGAAATTCGCCAACCACAGAACCATTCTGCCCGTCAATTGCCACAGGTTCCCCAATTGCGTCGACATATTGCCAAAATTTAAATATCCGTTCTTGTGCCATAATCTAATTCTCCTTTCATCGTCTCAGCCCAGGCCCATGATGTCATCCCCCGTAAGAGAGGTGACCCCCAGCAGGTTGATGGTAAAATCTGCCGTGGCATCACCGTTGACATCGCCTTCAAGCAGGCCGTCTGAGAGGTCGTGGTTAAAGTGTAACTCGCCGGCGCTGCCGCTGAACGCGTCGTCGCCGACGAAAATGAATTCGTCATTTTCCGTGGTGCCGCTGATGGCGTCGATACCGGAAACGTCAATCTGATCACCCTGCACTGCATTAAAATCGAATACCAGATCGGGTGCCTGCACGGGCGATCCGGCAACATCATCAAATACAAAGCGGTCCGCACCGCTGCCGCCGATGAGCTGGTCGGTTCCGGTACCGCCGGTGAGCTCGTCATTGCCGGACCCGCCGATCAGGGTATCGTCGCCGCCTCCGCCGTTGAGCAGGTCGTCGCCGCTGCTACCGATCAGCGTGTCATTGTCGCTGCCGCCGATCAGCGTGTCATGGCCCCTACCGCCCTCGAGCACGTCGTTGCCGCCGCCACCGGAGATGGCATCATCTCCCCCGTTGCCGATCACCACGTCGGCGTTGTGGGTTGTGCCGTTGAGGGTGCCGGGCTCGGTTCGGATCTCGGCGGGAAATACGAACGCCAGCTCTATAATGTCGTCGCCTTCGGTGCCCGAAATGATCGCACCAGACGCGTCGGAAACCTCATCGGGCGACGTGTCTTCATCGCTGTCAGGCGGTGGTTCCCGGCCACCATCTTCGCCGTTTTCTGTGCTATCGTTCGAATTTGATTTTCCGGTGTTGGAAGGGGTCGACGATCTGGAAGGTGTATACTCGGACGGTTCCGGGTTGGAACTTGCCGCCCTGACAGTGCCCGATTTTGGCGGATCGCTGAAATTATCCGATTCCGAAGTGGTTTGCTTGCTTTGCTCCGATGCATCGGAAGATCTCTCTTCGGGCAGCCGGGCCACACCTGACTGATGAAAGCGTCCGCGGCCAATGACCGGCCCTGAATTTATCGCCGGTACCAGGCCGGCAAGATCGTTGCCTTCGACGGCCGGTTCGGCGAGTATATTCACAACCGGGTCTTCAATGACCGCTTCGACAATTTTTTCAACGATCCTTGCCATCGGTTTAGCCTTTCATGGTTGTGTTTCCCGTTGATTCGTCTTTTAGACCCATCGGCGCTGCCCCCAACGGGAATGCATCAAGATAATCGAGTCATTTCTCTTGGTAGTGTCCTTTTTTTGAGGTTCATTGTTTTCAGGGTTTTTACCCTCATTGAACCGGATGCTGATTGGGTCATCGCGTCCAAGTTGAAACTATACTTTCGCGGTCGCAGAAAAAACCCCCAAAAGGTAGTGAAAAAGGAGGGTTTTTAGAAATATTTGTCAAAATGAGTAAAAAATGGAGGGGAATGTGGACCCACCGTCGTTCCAAACTACGGAACTTCTGTCTTCGCTGTGGCTTCGACGGGTAAGAAGGTGCCAAGATGCAGGCAGAGCGCATAGGGCATGGCGCATAGCGTGATGGAGGAGTTGGGTTGGGAAGGTTTAAATGTTTACTGAAAAATTATGAACATCAAACATTCAACGTTGAACATCTAACGTCGAATTAAAAAAAGATCTATAATAATTTGGAAAAGGAAATACAGCGAAATTTGAAAACAAGGGATTGACAGGCGCGATAATGACTTGGTGCAGTTCCAGATATTGTTATTGACAATTTGAAATAAATATGTAAAATATGATTATCAAATTTTACAGGAGCTTGAAAAATGGAAAAGCGCATATCCGCCACCCGGGCTGTGAGGGATTTCTCTGAAGTATTAAATACAATAAAATTCAAAGGCGTTCATTATATTATTGAAAGGGGTGGAAAACCGATCGTTTCCATGAAATCGGTTGATGAAAAAATAGATCCCATGACATTGGAAAACCTGAAGGCCTTGCTTGAAAAATTGCCAAGACTGGAGGAAGAGTTGGATGCCTTTGCATCAGATCTTGAAGAAATCTCCAGAAATCAACCGCTAATGTCAACGGGGGATCTATGGGAGTAATCTTCGATACAAGTTTTCTTATTGAAGCAGAGAGACGGGAATCTGAAGTTAGCCAATTTGCAAAAAATCGAGAAGAAGAGGTTTTTGGAATCAGCGTCATCACAGTCGCTGAGCTTCTTCACGGTGTGCATCGAGCCGATTCAACAAAAAGACGTTTGAAGAGAAGTGCCTATGTAGAAAAAGTCATCGAGCTGTTCCCAATTTATAATTTTGAGATTTCAGTTGCCAGGATATATGCAGAAATGTGGGCTGACTTAAGCAGGAGAGGAATTCAGATCGGTTCTCACGACCTCATCATCGGTTCTACCGCCATTTCTCTTGGGTTTTCAGTAGTCACCTTTAACCCGAGGCATTTTGAAAGGATCGAAGGACTCAAAATCGAAACCTTGGCTCTTTAACAATAATCGCTTTTTTTGATCTTCTCTATATCTCTATAAATCCCCTGAAAGAATTCCAAGATTTTTTGCTTTTTCAATCGCCTCACGGCGCTTGCCGACTTCAAGCTTCTGGTAGATGTTTTTCAGGTGGCCTTTGACAGTCAAGGGGGAAATGAACAGTTTATCGGCCATTTCCTTGTTGCTCAGCCGTTTGGCCAGCAGCTCAAGGACGTCGAGCTCGCGGTTGGTCAGCGGTTCGGGCAGCGGCTGGTGGGGGCGCGTTAGGCGGTCAGCTGCTTCTGATACAACGTCGCGTCCAGCTTCTCTGGATGCGGCCGGGGGGCGTTTGATCGCATCGGCGTTGATGTCATTTTCGGCAAACCAGGTCTGAGCCCGGGAGTGAAGGGCGGCAATCTCTTCAGGAGGCCAGTGTCGATCCAGCTGTTCGTGCAACAGCTGCCGAAACAGAGGGTGATAGCGGAACCATCGATTTTCCGAATCAAGAGCCACCAGGAAAAGCTTGTCTTTTTGGAGTCTGGCGATGAATTCGTCGCAATTCATCTCGCATGTGCCGGGCGTGGCCTCCGTCCCCAGCAGCGCATCGCACAGAGGCGCACAGAATCGATCCAGGATCGCTGTTGCGGTCATCCACTTTGCCATCTCCGGCGGCTGGTGCGATAACACCTCGCTCATCAAGTAGTCCACGATCGTTGGGAAGCCTCCTTCCAGACCGGCTAACAGGCGATCGAGATCGCCCGAATGCTTCAGAGACTGTGAAATCAGTCGCATTCCCACCGGCCACCCTTCAAGGCGCTTCTGGATGGTCCTGGCCGCTTTTTCGTCGACCGAATGCCCAAGGGCCGTTTCCAAAAAGGCCTTTATCTCCACCACCGTAAAACGCAAATCTGCGGTGCCGATTTCATTCACCTGGTCCAAAGCGCGTAGTTTACTGGTCAGAAGCGGTGGATCGCGCCGGGTCAGCAACATCAGGTGCAGGTTTTGAGGCGGGTGGGCCAAAACGGCGTCCACCAGGTTGTGCACCGTTTTCTCACGGATCCTGTGATAGTTATCCAGAACCAGAATGAAAGGGTCTTTGATCGCGTCGAGGTCATTCCCAAGATAACGGCTCAACTCCGAAACAGGCGCAAGCTCCGGGGTCTGCAGCAGCGACCGGATCGTCTCGCATGCCCCGGGGAACGCATTTGCGATCGCAGCCAGCAGATATTTTAGAAATTGACGAAGATCGTTTTCTTCCTCTTCCAGAGACAGCCAGGCACAGGGACCCTCCCAGGCATCCAGCCACAGGCTCGCCGTCGTGCTTTTGCCGTAGCCCGCCGCCGCGGAGACCAGCGTCAACGGCCGACGCCGCAGCTCGTCCAATCGCGCCACCAGGTCTGAGCGTGGCAGAAGATCCGGGGAAAGCACGGGGCGCTGCATCTTGGTGCGCAGGATTGGTGAGGCGTCTTCTATCTGAGCTGTTTCCGGAGACCTGGCCAGTAATTCCTTGTACTCTGAGACCACGATGCCGGTGATGGCCGGGCTCAGATAGATGTCTCCCTGGATCACCATCCTGATAGCGTTCACCAGGTCTTCCGGGACACTTTTTTTAAGGATGTATCCGGCAGCGCCGGCTTGCAGCATGTCTTCGACAAAACTTTTTCCCGCGTGCATGGAAAGCGCCACCACTTTTGCCGAGGGGTTCTCGGAGACAATCTTCCGCGTGGCCTCGACCCCGTTGAATTCCGGCATGCTAATATCCATAATCACCACGTCGGGAGAAAGGGTCCGCACACGCTCAATGGCTTCGCGGCCATCTCCGGCTTCACCCACTATCCTAAAATCCGCCTGCTCTTCCAGCAGGAGGCGCAGCCCTTTTCTAAAAAGCGGATGGTCGTCTACCAGAAGGATCGTAGTCGCCATGGCTAAGACCTATTCTCATTATCATCGTTACCGAAGGGAACAGACAGGATCGCAGTGCAGCCTTTGCCCGGTTCCGACACGATTCTCAGGCTACCTCCCAGATCAGCCATGAGCTCTTCGATACTGAACAGGCCGAAACCGCTAATTTTGCTGCCAGCCTCAGTTACCGCGTGCGGTTCGAAACCCATACCGTCATCTTCAACGATGATTCTCATGATTGTGTTCCTGTCTTCTAAACGAACGCTGATTTTGTTCGCCCGGGCATGCTTCACCACGTTATAGAGCAGTTCCCTTACATTGCGGAATATTATGGTCCTCACGTTTGCGTCAAGTTTTTTTTCGAGGTCGTCGGGGATATTATCGATGAACTCGGTTTTTATGCCATGTCGGCTCCCAACCTGCAGCTCCAGCCACTCGGATATGGCAGCGGAAAGACCGCTTTCATTCATTGCAGGCGAACTGAGTTCCAGCATGAGCTGTTGTGTATCCTCAAGGGCCTCTAACAGGGTATCCGAAATGTCGTCAAGCTTGTCTGCAAGCGCGGACTCAGTGGCGGACTTACGTGCTGAGGCAAGCTGTATGCGTGCCAGGGCCAGTGACTGGCCGACATGATCGTGCAGGTCGACGGCGATGCGCTGCCGCTCTTTTTCCTCGACGATGGTCAGCTGAGATGCCATGGCCTTTAACCGTTGTTGATAGTCGAGAAGCTTCTGCTCGGCCTGCTTGCGATCGGTGATATCCATCATCATCCCAACG
>Ga0111147_1125_pt1 | contig 6292 bp, 3 predicted proteins | sample DeeMarSeWOR28_12_FD_80394 | JGI IMG/M metagenome (GOLD analysis project Ga0111147, IMG submission 80394) | Deltaproteobacteria bacterium SG8_13
TACCCGCTCATATTAAAACCGGACGAAGGGGTCGGTGCCGGCGGCATCTACAGGGTGGATAATGCAAACCAGCTCCAATCCTATCTGCGACAAATTAAAGAGGATTATCTTATCGAGGAATTTATTGAAGGCGACGTGGTCAGCTATGATGGCTTGACCGATTATGACGGCAACATTGTCTATGAAAATTCGCTGGTATACGGCGACGGCGTTCTCGAATACGTTCGGGGCAAAGACACCTTTTTTTACGTCAGCCGCCACATTCCGGCGCAACTGCGGGATACCGGGTGCAAACTGGTGCGGCTGTTTGACATCCGCCGCAAGTTTTTCCATTTTGAATTTTTCAAAACCGGCGAAACCTATATGCCGATTGAAATTAACTGCCGGCCGCCGGGCGGGGCGATCGTGGATATGATGAACTACAGTGTCGATGATGACCTCTACCGGGCTTATGCTGTCATGATTACCGGGGGGCAGGCGGCCGTGCGCGTACCGAAGAAATATTATTGCGGCTATATCGGCCGCAAGGACAAGCCCTACGTTCACAGCCATGATGAGATTGTCGAAACCTTCGGACACCGTCTGGTCGAACATGATCTGAACCCGCCCGTTTTTCGGCAGGCCATGGGAATCGAAAGATATATTTTCCGTTCACCGAATGAGACCGAAATATTCGATATGGCCGCGTTTGCGCTTGAGCTCCGCGATCCGGCAAAGGCCGCCTAATATCCCGGTCGCCATTTCGCACGGAAACCCAGAGCTGCCCCAAAAGGTTATACGCCGGACGCTTTCAAATTTCAGTCCCGCTAAAAATCCGATATGGATAAACCCCTGATAAAAGGATTCACCTATGAACGTTGTTTTCCTGTCGCCTCATTTTCCGCCCCAGTACTTCCGTTTTTGCCGGAGCCTGAAAGCGGCCGGAGCCAATGTACTGGGTATCGGAGACGAGCCCTATGAAAACTTGTCGCCGGACGTGCGCAGCACGCTGACCGAATATTACCGGGTTGATGACATGCACCGCTACGAATCCCTGTTGCGGGCCGGCGGCTTTTTCACCCACCACTACGGAAAAATCGATCGTCTGGATTCCCTCAATGAATACTGGCTGAGCACCGAGGCACGCCTGCGGGACGATTTCAATATTGACGGCGTCCGGGGCGGAGAAATCGATTTCATTCGACGTAAATCCCGCATGAAGGCCAAATTTCGCGAGGCCGGGGTTCCGGTTGCACGCGGAAGACTGGTCCACACCGAGGCGGATGCCCATGCCCTGATTGATGAAACCGGCTATCCGATTGTTGCCAAACCCGACGATGGGGTGGGCGCCCTCGCCACTTATCGGCTTGACAGCAGCGAGGATCTGGCTGCATTTTTAGAGACCAAACCCGACACCGATTACATCATGGAAGAATTCATCTCCGGTACCATCTATTCATTCGACGGACTGGCGGACCGCAGCGGCAACCCCGTGTTCTGCACCGCCCACACGTTCAGCCGGGGGATCATGGAAACCGTCAATGAAGCCGATCACCTATATTATTATTCGCTGCGCGATATCCCGGCCACCCTGGAAAAAATGGGCCGCGAGTGCCTGCGGACTTTCAATGTGAGGGAACGGTTTTTTCACATCGAATTTTTCCGGACGGCGGCCGACCGGTATGTGGCGCTCGAAGTCAATATGCGCCCGCCGGGTGGTTTTACCACCGATATGTTCAACTATGCCTGTGATATCGATATATACCGGATCTGGGCCGAGCTGCTGGTTCACAATCAAGCCGCCGTTAATTACACCCGCAATTACCACTGCTGCTATGCCAGTCGCAAATTCAACCGGCGCTATGCCTACAGCCATGAAGACATCCTGGCGCGATACGGCAGCTGTATGGTCCAGATAGAAAGCGTTCCCGGTGTTTTCAGCAGCGCTTTGGGAGATATCGGGTATATATTCAGATCGCCAAGCCTGGATGAGATTCTCGAAATTGCGCGGTTGATTCACCAGTCACCGGATTAACCACCGTTTTGCGCGTCTCCATGGTTTGAGACAGAGCCTGACTCAGTGGATGTCAAGAAAGGACCGCACGATGCACATCGAACACCACCAGTGGTGGAGCAAACATCTCAATCGCGACATGGCCCTGAAGGTCTACGGACACTGGGGCAAACCCTTTATCGTGTTTCCCTGCTCGCGGGGCCGTTATTTCGACTATGAGGGGATGGGGATGATAGAGGCCATCGCCGGTTTTATCGACGCCGGCAAAATCAAGCTGTTTTGCGTGGACAGTGCTGATGAAGAATCCTGGTATAACTTTGCCATTTCCCCGGCTGATCGCAGCGCACGGCATGAGCGCTATGATCGTTACATCGTGGAAGAGGTGGTTGCGTTTATCCGCACCCAGTGCCAATCAGCGCAGGAGCGGGTGATGGTCAACGGTTGCAGCATGGGGGCTTATCATGCCGTAAACTTTTTTTTAAAACATCCGGATATCTTCGAAGGAACCATCGCCCTCAGCGGCCTTTATCGCCTTGACCGAGCCGAATTTCAAATTGGCGCGGAGGCGCTGGCCGACTGCTATTTCAACTCCCCCTTGAGCTATTTGCCGGGCCTGACGGATACATGGTACCTGGAGCAATACCGCCGCAGCCGGATCATTGTGTGTGTGGGGCAGGGCGCCTGGGAGGACGAAGCCATTGAGGATACCCGTCAACTGGATCATCTGCTGCGGGAAAAATCCGTTCCGGCCTGGATCGACTATTGGGGACATGATGTCAATCACGACTGGCCCTGGTGGTATCGGCAGATGAATTACTTTTTAGCAACGCTATATGGTTGATCCCTAGGGCTTCGATTCTGCGATCGATTTGGCTGGATGCGGACGTGAACCTGGCCAGAAGGGCATAGGTCAGTGGAACCAGAAACAGGGTCAGCACGGTGGACAGCACCACTCCGGATATGATGACAATGCCGATGGTGAAGCGGCTCTCAGCGCCGGCTCCGGTTGCCAGCACCAGGGGGACGGCGCCGATGGCAGTCGATACCGATGTCATCAACACCGGGCGCAACCGCGTTCGGGCCGACTCCAGGATCGCCTCTGAGATTGATTTTCCCTGATTGCGCAACTGGTTGGCGAATTCAACGATCAGAATGCCGTTTTTGGCCGCCAGCCCGATGAGCACCAGGATACCGACCTGACTGTAGACATTCAGTGAGCTCCCGGCAAGATACAGACCGATGAGCGCCCCTGCCACCGCCAGCGGCACGGTCAGCATAATCGTTAAAGGGTGGACGAAGCTTTCGAACTGGGCGGCCAGCACCAGAAACACGACCAGCAGGGAAAGACCGAACGCAAAAGCCAGCGCTCGGGAGGCATCCACAAACTCACGGGACTGCCCCTTGAAGTCGATGACCGGCGCGCTGCCCAGCTCCTCCCGGGCAATCTTCTCCAGATATTCGAGCGCATCCCCGAGCAAATAGTCCTCCTGGAGGGTGGCGGTCAGGGTGACGGCCCGCAGGCGGTTGAACCGGTTTTTCGATGCCGAATCTGCAAATTCTTTCAACGTTACCAGGCTGGAGAGCGGGATCAGCTCCCCGCTGTCGCTTTCGGACCGGACATAGATGTTGTGGATATCGGTGGGGATAAGCTTCTGGGCGCTTTTGCCTTCCAGGATCACATCGTATTCTTCGCCGCGATCAATGTAAGTGGTTACCTTGCGATAACCGAGCATGGTTTCCAGGGTCCGCCCGATTTGGGCAATGCTGACACCCACATCGGCGGCCCGATCTCTGTCGATAAGAACCTCCAGTTGCGGCTTGGTTTCTTTGTAATCGCTTTCCAGATTGGCAAGCCCGTTGTTTTCTTCGGCCCGGGCAATCAGGATATCGCGCCAGCGGGCCAGCTCATCATAGTCGCTTCCGCCCAGAACGAATTCCACCGGCTTGCCGGTCCCGCCGCCCAGGCCACGACGCGCAACGGAGAAGGCCCGGTATCCCGGCAAAGCCGCCAGCTTGCGGTTGACATCCGCCATGATTGCCTGCATGGAACGGCCGCGCTCCGACCATGGGCTGAGCACCACGATTCCCCGGACGCTGTTGACTTCGTTGGTGCTTGAAAAAGAAGCCGGCAGTCTCAGCAGCACGCGGGTTGCCTCGCCGCTCTCGTACAGCGGCATCAGGACGTCTTCCATGCGCTCCAGCATTTCGTAGGACTTGTCGAAACCGGCGCCCTCGGGGCCGTCGGCAATCACGAAAAAGGCCCCGCGGTCCTCCAAAGGCGCGTATTCCTTATCAACCAGTGTGTATACCAGGGGGATGGAAATCAAAATGATGGCGAACACAACGACGACCATCCACTTGCGTTGCATCAGGCTGGCCAGCAGCTGGCTGTAGCGATTGGCAGCGGCTTCCTGCAGGCGAGTGTGCCGGGGTTGTTTCGAAGATGTTGTCGCCGGTCGCGCCTTCAGGATTCGGGAGCACATCATTGGAGACAGGGTTAGCGCGATGAAACTGGACAGACAAACCGCACCTGCCAGAGCAATGGCGAACTCCGAAAAGAGCCGCCCGGTGTTTCCCTGCATAAAGGTGATCGGCACAAACACGGCCACGAGCACCAGGGTGGTGGCAACCACGGCAAAGCCGACCTGGCGTGTTCCCCTGAGTGCCGCCAGCAGGGGCGGTTCTCCCAGCTGAATGCGACGGAAGATATTTTCCAGCACGACGATGGCATCGTCCACCACCATGCCGATGGCCAGAATCAATGCCAGCAATGTCAACAGATTGATCGAAAAACCCATGATCGACAGAACCGCAAATACGGCGATCAGCGACACCGGCACCGTGACCGCCGGCACCAGGGTTGCCCGCAGGCTGCCGAGAAACAGAAACAACACGGCCACCACCAGGACTGCGGTGATGGCCAGGGTTTTGTAAACCTCCGTAATCGACGCTTCAATGAACACGGACGTGTCGTAACTCTGGATCAACTCCATTCCCTCGGGCAGGGCTGAGTTGACTTTCTCAGCCTCCTGCTTCACCGCATGGGCCACATCGAGGGTATTGGCTTTGGACTGTCTCACGACGCCAAGACCCACCATGGGGATACGGTTGCCCCGCAGCACGCTGCGGTCGTCTTCAGCTCCCCGCTCCACGGTTGCCACGTCCCGCAGACGGATCAGGTGGCCGTCGCTGCCCTGCCGGACCACCAGCTGCCCGAAATCATCCGCGGTGTTGAACAGCCGCGTGACCCGAACGGTGAACTCCTTGCGGGTCGATTCCACGCGGCCGGCGGGAAGCTCCACGTTCTGGCTTCGCAGGGCCTGCTCGACGTCGGCAACGGTAACGTTCTGAGCGGCCATGGCCTGCCTGTCAAGCCAGATCCGCATGGCGTAACGGCGGGCACCGCCCACCCACACCCGGGCGACGCCGTCCAGCACCGAAAACCGGTCGACCAGGTAACGCTCGGCATAATCGGTCAGCTCCAGGCCGTCCATGCGGCTGCTGACCAGGTTCAACCACATAATGACGCTGCTGTTGGAATCGACTTTGAAGATTTCGGGAGGATCGGCCTCATCGGGCAGGTTGTCCAGGATACGCGAAACCCGATCCCGGATGTCGTTGACCGCAGCCTCCAGGTCCCGATCGAGGTAAAATTCCACTGTTACCTCCGAAATCCCGTCACGACTCTGCGAATCGATGGAGCGGATCCCTTCGATCCCACTGATGGCGTCTTCGACGATCTGGGTCACACGGGTCTCGACCACCGCTGCCGCCGCACCGGGGTACCGTGATTCCACCGAAACGATGGGCGGATCGATATCGGGGTACTCCCGCACCGGCAGCCGCCCGAAACTGATGACGCCGAAGACGATCAGCAATAGGCTGAAAACCGTGGCCAGTACCGGACGCCGGATGGATACATCGGATATGAACATGGCCGGCACCTGTCCTATGACCTGGCCAGAGAACCGGAGAGGTGACCGGCCTTGCGAATCTCGACCACGTTAACGGAACTGCCGGGTCTGACGCGTGTCAGGCCGCTGATGATCACCTGCTGTCCGGCATCCAAACCGCTGAGTACCTCAACCTTGCCCGGACTTCGCCGGCCGGTGACGATTTCTCTTTTCTCGACCGTATTGGCGCCGGTTACCACCAGCGTAAACTTTTTATCTTTGTTCAGAACCACGGCTTCCTCGGGGATGATCAGCGTCTGGGAACGATCTTTGACCAGCTTGACGATCAGCAGCATGCCCGGCTTCAACAACCGATCCGGGTTGGGGATTTTGGCGCGGACCGTCA
>Ga0111147_1115_pt1 | contig 6244 bp, 4 predicted proteins | sample DeeMarSeWOR28_12_FD_80394 | JGI IMG/M metagenome (GOLD analysis project Ga0111147, IMG submission 80394) | Deltaproteobacteria bacterium SG8_13
TATGGGCCGGGGTAATGAGCGGGAAAATTCGGGTGTGGCCTAAAACGAGATGGTGCATCTCGTGCATCAGCAGCATGAGCAGGTGCTCGTCGGTGCGGCAGTGCTCATCCACGAACTCACGGTTGAACAGAAGTTTGGGGGGCACCCGCGTTTGAACTGCGGCCGTCGGGATCTTTGTGCTGTAAGAGACGCTGAAAAGCCCCAGAAGATGATCCAGGGCCAGTTCGTTTGCCGGGAAAACGTTGTAAATCCTCCATTTGAGGTCTTCTATGGGTAAAGCCATTTATTTTACCTCCTTTGGCCGACAAACACGATCTCAAGCCGGCGCTCGATCGATATAAGACTGAGCAGAGGGCTCTTGTCGCGGATGTAAACGGCGCGGTTGGCGCGCGCCATGATAAACAGGGCCGCGTGCAGGCTCTTTATCGTGCGCGCCCACCTCTTCGGGCGCGCGCAAAACCCATTTCATCAGGCTTTGTTCGTGGTCGGCCCCACTCTTTATAAAGCGTTCGTATACACTTAAGTGGCGGCGATTGCGGCCGAACGTCAGCAGGGCGTTAAAAATCGGGACGCTCATTCCCGGGTTGTGCTCGGCATAACGTGTCAGGCTGACGGGTACAAAATCTCTGAAGTCGATGATGAAGTTCTCTCCTTTCAGCCTTTCGGGAATTTTCGAGAGGGTCAGCCCTGCGCTGCGGACCGTTGTGCGGGGTCGGCAGCTCATGTTCTGGATAAAGGAGGAACAGCTGATCGTATTTGCAGAACCCTCGTTTTGCAGCGCTAAACCATCTCTTTCTTTCAAGCGCACCTGGCAACGGCTACATGCTCTGCAGTGATGTCGCCGCCTTCTTCGAAACGGGCGATGGACTCGCTGAGGTCTTGCCAGAATTTCCACCTTTTACCGTTGTTGTGCATCGATTCACTGAATTCGGCGTGAGCCCCATCGTGTATCTTTGATTCGACCTCTGCCATCATTTCCAGGACCGCTGCGCCTACGTGCGCACCCTCGGAAATTCTCGGAAACACCCGGTGCACCCAGGCGTAACGCTCGACGAGGCTCAGGGAAGCAAAGGCATCCGAGAAAATCTGGGTCTGCAAGGGTCTGTCCGGTTTTTCCCGCAGGGCGACTTCTGCACGTTTGACCGGGTCTTTTATGCGTCGGATTTTTGAAATGATGCTGTCCGAGCCTGCCCCTGCATCCAGGACCGCCTGTTTATGCGCCAGCAGGATTTTTCCGTGCTCCACGGTTTTGCCGGATGCGCTGTGGGGAAGGCCTGCAAACACGGCCCGCAGGGCGACATCACCGAGCTCGGAACGTTCGCCCAGCACCCTCTCGGCGGCCTGCAGCGCCAGAATGTTTTCAAACAGGTACCTGGCGCGGCGGCCCGAAATCGGAAGCTCAGCTTTTTCGAGCAGCGGGACCATGGCGGAGAGGTAACGAACCGCCCAGCGCCTGTCGGTTTCATCCGCCGCATTCAGCTTTTTGCGAACCGATCCGATCCAGGTCTTCAATGCGGGGCGGCCTTTCTTCCCGTCGCCGTTCAGCAGGATTTCTTCACGTTCCTTTTCCTGCAATTCGTCGAACCCGGGGACCCTCAGGATAAAGCGAAAGCGGTCTGCCAGGGCTGCGTCCAGCGACCATGAGCCGAAATAGATGGCGTCGTGGGCATCTTCTCCGTCGGACGGCGGATTCATGGCTGCCCAGCAGTGGCTCAGGTGCTGCAGCTCGATACCCTGCACGCGGTGTTCGTGGACGATGGGAAAGACTTTGTTCTGAATCTCGGGGCGGGCACGGGAGATCTCATCAAAAAGGATGAATTCGGCATTCCATATGGTTCCCGGGGTCTGGATGAAGTTCAGGGTCCGGTTTTCCTGATCGGGCATCGGGTAACCGACCAGGTCGTCGTAATTCAGCAGACTGGTGTTGTAGTGGCGGAAGCTGCAGCCCAGTGTTTCGGCAACCCGACGTGCCAGAAGCGTTTTGGCGCTGCCGTGCGGGCCGATCAAAAGGAGCGTTGACTCTGTTGCCAGGGCGGCAAGGATGGCTGCGTCCAGGTTTTCCAGCCCATGGATGCCCAGTTTAGGTGTGAGGTACTTTTTCATGGTGCATGTCTCCTTTTTCGAACCTTAAAACACGCACCAGGATGGCATTGCGAAGAAAACGTCGCAAATTAACCGATTTGTGAAGACCATTTTGCTGCTGCCGCATCCGGTCGTTTCGACCGAGGCACCGTGGCGTCTCCTGCTCGGTTGCCGGGCCTGCATCTGCAGACCGCTCCTGATGCTTTTGATAAATGTTTCCGTATATTGTAAAAGAACCCTGAAGAACCCCGTTGCCGATCAAGTTCTTGATCGGCATCCCGGGAACAAAAAAAACCTCCCGGAGGGAGGTCTCTGAGTCCTGTTGTCGTTTCGACCTCATGGTTTCCCTTGCGGGTTGGCTTTGGCACCTTGTGGAACAGGCTGCCGGGCGGTCTCAGGGCCAGGTCCCTCGCGCCTCTCTTCATGATTATTTTGATTTGTTATATATAATTATATCGAATTTTGGCCTAAAAGTCAAATTGTCTGCTGTTTATTTCTCGGGCCTTTTTACCCCTTCTGCGCTTATTTACAGCGTACCACATCCCTATGACGGATCCGGTCATAGGAGATAATTTTTTTCTCATCTCCAGCCTAACGCTTTTTTTAGAAAGTCCAGCCAGTAAGTGCCTGCAGGGCCGAGGCGCCGTTCTGCAAATCTGGGATTTATGCCCTGCTTCTGTAGTTCGACATACAGGGTCTCTGTGAAATAGAACACCACATGATCGACGACTTTCTTGTTTCCCTCTAAATGCAACCGTTCGATAAGATCAAAGATTGCCGGAAACTCGGCGAACCGGCGATCATTCCACAGCCGGGCCACATGACCGGCAAACCCGATCATGAGCGGAATGGAATACTCATAGCCGCCGGTGTCACGGTCGTCCAGATCGGGCCAGGCCTCCCTGTACGAGGGGCATGCTTCAAATACCAGGGCGGCAACATCTTCCGGTTTGATTTTCATAAGGTACCTCTCCCTCCTCTATTGGCGCATTCACTGCACACATACCCATCATCCGCAGGAAATATCGGGTTTTGCAAAAACCACAGGGGATAATGGTAATCGTTCGCGATGCCCGTCGAGCAGATCGAATTCCCGCATCTGCTGCAGTAGAAAAAAAGCTGCAGATGAAGTTCATCTGTTATTCTCACGCCTATATCCTGATGCAATGTCATCTGAATTCAATGTCTTTCTTTCACCACGAAGGCACAAAGTTCACAAAGTACCTTTTATTTTTTAGCTTTTATAATTCTCTGCAACCCCTGTGCGCTCTGTGGTCAATTTTTAATATTTGCATTGCTTTCGCCTGCTCGACGCTAAAATCCCGATATTCTCACGGTACTTGGCCACTGTCCGGCGGGCGATGTCGATGCCCGCGCCCTGCAGTAACTTTGCGATCCTGTCGTCGCTAAGCGGCTTTTGGGGGTCCTCGGCTGAAACGATTTTCCTGATTTTTTCCTGAACCACCGTGGATGACACGGGTTCACCCTCTTGTGAGTTGACATGGCTGCTGAAAAAGTATTTCAACTCGAAAATCCCGTGCGGCGTGTGCGCATACTTGTTGGCCGTGGCTCGGCTGACGGTCGACTCGGCCATTTCGATGTCTTCGGCAACGTCCCGCAGCACCATCGGCTTGAGGTGCGCGATTCCCTTCTCGAAAAAGTCCCGTTGAGATCTGAGAATGCTCTCCATCACCCGGTAAATGGTCCGCCGGCGCTCCTGGATGCTTCTGATCAGCCATCGAGCCGAGCGCAGCTTTTCCCGCAGAAAATCAACGGTTTTTGGGCCTGGGGCGCCCCCGTTTTTCAGCGCCTGCCTGAAAAACGAGCTGATGCGGAGCTCGGGCAGCCCCCTGTTGTTCAGGCTGATCACAAATTCATCTCTGATTTTAAATACAAAAATATCGGGCTCGATGTATCGGGGGAGCTCGTCATTGAACTGCCGCCCCGGCCGAGGCTCGAGGCTCGTGATGAGCTTCGCCGCCGCGATGACATCCGCCGGTTTTAAACCGAGCGCCTTTGCGATTGATTTGTAGTCCCTTTTTGCGAGCTGCGCGAGATGCTTCGAAACGATGTCTTTTGCCACAGGGTTTTCTACATCCTGCCGCTCGATTTGCAGCAGGAGGCACTCCTTGAGTTCCCTGCCGCACACGCCCGGCGGATCGAAGCCCTGCATCAGTGCCAGAACACGCTCAATTTTTTCAGGCTCGCAACCGCTCATTTCAGAAATTTCAACGACCGACACCGTCAGATAACCATCTTTGTTCAGGCTGCCGGCAATCAGGCTGCCGATTTTTTCTTCCTCGGCTGTCGGCGATGTCATCAGAAGCTGCCGCAGCAGATGTTCAGTCAGCGTCTCCCGGCCTGCGGTGTAGGTCTCAAAATCCCTGTACTCTCGAACTTCTGTTTGCGAGGGGTTTCTTCCGTAATCATAGGAATTGAGATATTCGTGCAGGCTGCTCAGATCATCGAGTCGCTCTTCGGCCTTTGGTTCGGCAACCTCCTCCAGCGCCGGGTTTTCGGCCAGCTCCTGCCTGACGGTTTCCTCGAGCTCCAACCGGGACAGCTGCAGCAGTTTGATCGCCTGCTGCAGCTGCAGGGTCATTATGGGCTTCTGAACTAAAACTGGTTTCTGGCGCAGATCGAGAAACATGCCTGAAATGTTCCTTTCTGTTAGTGTTTTAACATAACCGCTTCCGTTGAATCGGCTTTAGAGATCTTTTTTCCGTTTGCTTTATTGTTGCTCGCAACCGCTTTGAGATCCGTAGAACGGTCTTCGCCGATTCGATAGATCGACAGGATTTCATCCTGCGCAGCTTCGGCCTTTTTGCGGTCGATGGCGATGGTCTGATCACCCAGCGTATTGAACACTACAAATGGTCTGTCGGTGTCTGTCTCCACGAAATCGATGAGCTCCTCAAGGTCGCGGATCCTTTTTCCATTGACCGCCAGGATGCGCGTATTGACCAGATCGTCGTATCCGTTGTTGAAATCGCCGGCCAGAACCTTGATGATGACGACAACCTCCTCGCCTTCCCGGTCAGGTTTTTGCTGGATGAAATAATTCATCAAATCGTAAGGTGCGTCTTTCCAAACATTCTCGCCCCAGGTTAAGAGGTAGTTCAGAGTCAGGGGGCAGAACACCAGTCCCCCGTACACGTAGTAGGTGGGCTGAACGTCATACCTTGCCGTGGGCACCAGCATGTTTTTTCCCCAGGGTTTGTCCAGGGTCAGCCTGACGGTGAGCTCCTTGCCGCGCCGCAAAATTTTATAAACAGCTTCATCGCCGACCTGATGTTGCTTGATGTAGAAATCGGCGTCGGTGCGCTCTCCGGGGCGAAACTCGACCGTGCAATCATCGGCAATTCGATGCCCGTCTATGGACATGAGCACGTCGCCGGGGTAAATTTGATTTTCAGCCGGTGAACCGGGTGCGACCGACGAAACCAGGGCTCCGGACTGTTCCTCGTTCAGGCCGTGCATTTTTTTAAGGCCTTCGTTTTCCAGCGTCTGAATGATAATACCGTCTTCAGGAAAACCATGGTAACGGCCGTCATCCATGTCGATCAGGAAGTGCTCGATGACCGGCACCGGGACCATATAGCCGATGTTTTGCGACTTTTCCAAGGCCTGCATCACGACCCCGACGATACGGTCGCCCACCATTACCGGTCCGCCGCTGTTGCCCGGGTTTATGGCTGCGTCCAGCTGACCGGCCAGCAGATTGATCCAGCTGTGAACGTACCGCTGATTTTCGATGCGGGAAATCACGCCTTTGGTCGTACTCAGGGAATCGCCGCCCTCGGGAAAACCGAATACGGTAGCTTCCTGTTCGATTTCCGGTAAGCTGCCGAATCTGAGCGCCTTAACCCCATCGAAAAATGAGGGGTCATCGACGCCCAGCAGGGCCAGGTCGGCATCGTGGGAGATGGCAATCACTCTTGCAGGGTGCTTTTGCGACTGGCCGTGCAGGCGCACCATGATATAGGTCTGATTGCTGACCACGTGCGCGTTGGTCAGAATGCGGTCGCCGTCGATGACGCACCCGGAGCCGCTGAACATCTCGGCGCCTTTCATTTGCCAGGGGTTGTCGTAGTCCGGCTCATTTTGAACGCAGTAGATTTTTACCATTGAGTTCCGCACGTCGGCCGCCGCCTTTGCGGAA
>Ga0111147_1113_pt1 | contig 5889 bp, 5 predicted proteins | sample DeeMarSeWOR28_12_FD_80394 | JGI IMG/M metagenome (GOLD analysis project Ga0111147, IMG submission 80394) | Deltaproteobacteria bacterium SG8_13
CATGATCATCATAATTCTTCTGTTTCACTTCCCCTTTCTTTTGTCATTCGGCTTAATCGACTCTTTTAAGATTAGCTGTCCAGCAACACCGATATCAGAATTCCGTGCTCATTGATTCGATGTAAAAAGAGCCTTTTTCTCTATCTATGAGGTGTTCAAATGTTTGCCATCTTGCCGTGGAAAAGAAAAAAAACGTCCGGTAAATGAGATGCGCCGAGAAATGGACAATACATATGCCTGGTTTTTCAGGCCGAACCTTTTTCCGTCATCGCAAGTGTTGGGCGAAGGAAAATGGGATCCAATCTCAGACATTATCGAGGGCAAAAAAGATATCACCTTTAAAGCGGAAATTCCTGGAATGGAAGCCAAAGATTTTGATATCAAGGAACATAAGGACAAAGAGGAAATCTATTATCGTGTCGAAAGATCATATGGGTATTTCAAAAGAACTTTTGAACTGCCTGCAGAAGTAAATCCCGGTGATGTGGATGCCAGGTACAAGCGGGGGATCTTGGAAATCAGATTGCGAAAAGCAAAGGCATCTGAAATGAAAAGAATCCGGATTAGAACTGGTTAAGGCCGGAAATATATACTTGCCGGCCTGAACGTATTTTGTTCAGATGCCCGGGGATGGCTGCCTGGAAGCATTCCATCGAAAAACAGGCGCCTATAAAGAACCATAACCACATTTTGAGGGTCTCTGACATGGCGAAAAGCTACTTTGCAATTCTCGGTATTTCACCGCATGCAACTGTGGATGAGATCAGAAGTGCATACCGTCGTCTTGCCAAGGAATTTCACCCGGATCACTATGCGGGCAGCAGTAAGAGGTTTCGGGATATTCAGGAGGCCTATTCGGTGCTCGGGAACAACCGGAGACGGCGTGAATATGAGCACAGTATCAGGAAGGCAGCGCCAAAAACACTATGGCAACCTCCCGCATATCCTGAACCCGAGCCGCTGATTCCCGAAAAGAGCCCTGTCGATCTGGGAGAAATCTCTCCGGTGCGATCGTTTCAGTCATTTACCCCGTCATTTGACGAAATCTTTGATCGGTTGTGGAATAATTACACCGACCTCGCGCAGCCGAAATCCGGTCGTGTGGAAAACCTGACGCTGGAGGTAAAAATCACTCCGGAGCAAGCGCGTCGCGGGGGCAATGCAAAGATCATGGTACCGGTCCAGGCCTTTTGTCCGACATGTCATGGGCGAGGGGGCGTTGGATTTTACGAATGCACGCGATGTGCCGGTGAGGGGGTAATTTCTGGTGAGCTACCTATTTCAGTTTCATTTCCCCCTGGTCTAGCAAAAGACCATGCCGTGATGATCCCCTTGGACCGATTCGGCATACGAAACATTCATATTACCGTCTTATTCAGGCAAACAGGCAGTCATTCGGGTTGAGTGTGATATCCTGCTGATATGATGATGAGATGCTCACGCTGCGCTAATTAACGGAGCGCTCCGTTGTCTCGTTAAATGACGGTCGTCACCGAGTATCTGCGCGAACGTTTAACTCTGGATAGTGTCTTTTGCCTACAGAGCGGTAAAGCGCATCGATGAATCAAGCGGTCCCAATTTATTTACAGCCGCAGAAAACCCTATATTTTTTGTGGGTCCACTTGACTCACCAGGCGTTATTATTATTGTAAGGTTATAAGAATATGCTCATAACTATGCGGCATTTGCTCAGGTGGTTTATCAAATTGTAATCTTTCTCCCTGCACCTGCTTTCCGACATCACCTCCCAACGACATCTAACTCCGGTTTTGTCCTTTTATCCGCCGCAATTTAAGGAAAGGAGAGCATGCCATCATGTATGCGTTAATTTACGACGATCATGACCTCGCACGGCCATTAAAGCGCGTGATTTCCCTTCACAGAAGCCGTAAAACGGCTGAAAAGGCACTGTTTAAAAGAATGAAACGTTTGGGCAAGCGGGTCTGGGAATGCCACACGCGTATCGTGTGGGTCGATGGCAAGGTTAAAACCAATGATTATTTGAATTCTTCGATGTTTTCCACTTGGCGTTCAGGAGAAAAAATTCCCTGGGGAGAGCTACACTCGGATTCGGACTAACAATAGAGGCAAAAGGGCCGTTACGGTAGAAGAGAATCCGCGGGATAAGCGCTGCACGTTTACCATTAGAAAGGTGGGCGATTCCTGCAATCATCTTGCTTGCCAGGCTGTGAAATAGGCAAAATCACAGATAGGTTTTGGATATGCCATCAATGGGGAATGAAAGATACAGAGGCCCGAAATAGATCGAAAAGGGCATTTGGGTTGAGTGCAAAATCCTGCTATGCTTTCATCTTTAATGAAACTAAGAATAGGGGAATCCGAACTCTGAATGCCACACTGATAAACAGTAAGGTGTTATAAATTTCGGCAACACAACAAAACATTGCCGCTGCTTTTTGTGTTTTCTTTTATAACCATCTATTATTAAAGTGGATTTTAGGTTCTCATATTCAACGAGTTAGAGAGCCACAAAATCAACCACCCTGTCGCGTATCCGGCAGGGTTTCTTTTTTGGATTCGTCGAAGCAACAAGCAGCGCCGGCATTTCTTCAGGCACAAAAGCGCATCGCCGAATGAAACGGCGATCAACGGCTGTCGAATCCATTTTCCGGGTTCGGTTCTTGCCAAATCCCGTATATTTGCATATGCATACTACAGTGTTCGGGACGGAAGGCAATCCAGTTCACGATGCTGTCAAACCGCATGCCCTCAAGCACCTTTTTCGTCTGCTGCGGATTGTGGATATCGGCCTGAAAGGTCGTTACGCCGGCAGGAGCCCGCTCAGGGTGGCTCCCCCTGTTCAGGTGAAAGAGTTCATACCCCTTTCCAAGGGCCGCCACCGTGCAGTCTCGTGAAATATTGCCGGTACCGCCGATAAAAAGTACTCTCATTTGGTTTCTTCTCCAAAATCGTATCGGTATCGTTGCATCCGGCAGCTGACCCACACCATTGAAGTGACCCCAAAGAAATTTGAGATGCCCGCCTCAGCACACTTTCGGCAGATCGGGCCATCGGTTGTCGATCCTGCATGCGTGAAAGAGGGCAAGCAACAGCGCCTTGCGCCGCGGCCGACAACCTTCGAAACGAACGGTAGTTGGCCGCTGCCGAATGCAAGTATGGCAAGAAGATGCTTGTGCGTCAACTTTCCCATACATGCGGTAAGTTGGCAGAAAGGAGTTGATGCGGGCAGAAGTCCTCAGAAAAAGACAGCCCGAGTCCGATTGAATGGACCCGGGCTCATCTCGCAACGCTTTGAAGTGGTTCAGGCCTTTTCAGGCCGGAAGAAAAAGCAGTGCCAGCAAGAAGAAGACCATCCCGATAAACATGACCGCCATGCAGTATCCCATGATCTGCCGCGCCTTCAGGCCGGTCAACCCCAGCAGGGCCAGCGCCCAGAAAGGTTGAAACAGGTTGGTCCACTGGTCTCCGTACGCTAAGGCCATGATGGTCTTCGGGTAACTGACCCCCAGGGTTTTGGCGGCCTCCACCACCACCGGCCCTTGCACGGCCCACTGTCCGCCGCCGGAGGGCACGAAAATGTTGACCAGGCCGGCACTGATAAACGTCAACAGCGGGTAGGTGACCTGATTGGAGATGGCCACAAACCAACCGGCGATGACCACGATCAACCCGGAGAATTTCATCATTCCCATGATTCCCGAGTAAAAGGGGAACTGCAGGATGATGCCGGCGCAACCGCGCGTGCCTTCGGCTATGGCACGCACGTAATTGATCGGTGTGCGATGCAGGAGGATACCGACGAACATGAAAGTGAAGTTCACGATGTTCAAATTGAGCTTGAACCCACTGGTGGCAAAATACCAAACGACAATGATCAACCCCATCACGCCGACGATGATGCTGATGATCATGCTGTGTTCAAGCTTGCTGGCAACGGTAGCGCGTCGCTTCTGCTCCGACTCTTCTTCACCTTGATCGGCCAGCAGTTCATCGATATTCGGCAGCACCTTGTCGATGGTTACCACCTCGCCCGTATCCAGCGGGTTTAAAAATCGAAACAGAAAGGGCAGTCCGATAATCAAAAACACTGCCACCACTATGTTCAGCGGACTGAAGAGCGTCTGACTGACGGGAATGATGCCGATTTTGTCTGCCAGAAAATGTCCTTCGGTGGCCACCAGCAGCGGCGCCGAGGCCGAAAACCCGCCGTGCCACACGGCCAGACCCGCGTATCCGGCAGCTCCCAGGAGCGGATAGTGCATGGCGACTTTTTTCTGATAACCACGCAATGCTACTTGCCGGGCCATCAGCGCTCCGACAATGATACCCAGTCCCCAGTTGATGTAAGCTGCGATGATCGCCACCAGGGCCACCAGGGTGGCGGCACCGGCTCCTGTCTTGGGAATGTCGGCCAGGGCCTCGATGGCCCGGCGGACTACTTTGGTGGTGGCCAAGGCATATCCAGTCACCAGAATCAGGCACATCTGCATGGAAAAGGTCAGCAGCGTCCAGAACCCCTTGTTCCAGTGCTTGAGCATGGAGAAGAACCCGTTATCGGTGAATATGACTCCCAGGATCAGCGTCAAAAACGTCAGCAAAATGGCGAAAAGAAAAGGGTCCGGCATGTATTTGTCGGCCCATCTGGAAAAATAGTCACCAATCCTTCGAACCATGGCAGCCTCCTTCGATTAAAGTTCACCACAAGGACCCAATAATTCGGCGACAGTTATCACCTCCTTTCCGGTAACAGTGGTCGTCAGGTCGCCACGAAATCAAATCCGTGAGACACCTTCTCAGTCAAGGGGCTGCGTCGCTGGAAGAAGAGTTGCTGGAGGCATCTTGAGCGGCAATCGCCGAGGTCGGCATCATCGGAGTTGAAGGGTCCAATCAAGTGAGTGATTCGATCCGAACAGATCCAAACGTCTGCCGAGAGAGGGTCAGGTGCATTTGCTGCAGATAGGCTAGATCAGACGCGACACGGATTTTTACCGGGCGTTGTCAATCCGCGATACTATCTTCGGCATCAGTCATAGTCGACTCGCGATTCGATGTCAACTGAAGGGTTAAAAAAAAGCGTGACGAATCGGGACGATCCGCCAAGCAGGAGATGACCGACCCGACAGTTCCGTGCAACGCCTGATGGACAAGTCCCCTCCCGCTTTTCTCAATCCACAGATCTTTCACGAATCCATTCCAATCGCCCGTCAATTGAGAACCTGCCTGTTTAATGATACACTTGCAGCAGGCTGAAAAAAAGCGGGCTCAAGATCCCCGGATCGACTGCGCATTTCTTTTACCTGCACCGCAAAACGGTCTGAACCTATGAAGAGCCATCGATTGGTCGTTTTGATGTTCATTTTTCTGTGCCTGATCGGCGCTTCGGGGCACGGCGGAGAGCTGGGCATCATCGAACTGCGACACAGAACGGCAGATGAAGTCGTGCGGATTGTAACACCGCTACTGGGTCCCGATGACGCCATCAGCGGAAAAGGCTATGTCGTCATCCTGACCGGCGCGCCTGATAACATTGCCCGGATAGAATCGATCATCCGGAACCTCGACAGGCCGTCACGCCAGCTGTTGATCATCGTTGTCCAGGGGGAAAACGCCAGGGAAGCAATGGCCTCCGTCGATGTTTCCGGAAATGTATCGATCGGGGACGATACCCGGATCGAATTCGGCCGAAACCCGCAGCCGGAAAACACCGTCTCTGTTACCGGCCGCAGTGACCGGTCTGCCCAGCGCAGTATGGACGTCCAAAAGGTACGCGCCCGTGAAGGGCTGGCGGCATTTATCTATATCGGCCAGTCCATACCGGTATCCACGCAAACCGGCGATCCCCGGGTGCACGGCAGCCGCATCGTTTTCCGGGATGTTAGAACCGGCTTCCGGGTGGTACCGCGCCTG
>Ga0111147_1121_pt1 | contig 5825 bp, 3 predicted proteins | sample DeeMarSeWOR28_12_FD_80394 | JGI IMG/M metagenome (GOLD analysis project Ga0111147, IMG submission 80394) | Deltaproteobacteria bacterium SG8_13
TCCAAGTATCCCTTCGCCTACCGTGATTCCGATGGTAACCACCTCTCTGGCGGTTCCTCTTATAAATTACACCTTCCACCCAACGTCCCTGCGGGAAACTTCTGGTCGGTAACGCTTTATGATGGATATAACGCTTCCGGCTTGAAAAACGGTCAGCCGTTCCCGTCTATCGGATCATTAGATAAATTGAAATTTAATGATGACGGATCGGTTGACCTTTATTTCGGCCCAGAACTTCCCAAGGGGGCGCCAGAGTCGAATTATCTGCGCACCGTTCCGGGCAAGGGCTGGTTTACCTTGCTGCGGCTCTACAGTCCTGAGCAGCCATTTTTCGACGGTTCCTGGAAACCGGGTGACTTTGAGAAGATCAACTGACAGACAAACAGGAAAAAGCCAATGACTACGAAGGCAACTCTCATCGTGGCAACGATTGCAATGCTGGTCACGGGTTCCGCGCTGCAGGCCGAAACCGTGGATACCCGTATCGGCAAGCTGGAATTCACCCACTCGTTCGCCGACGGCTATCCGACCGACGCGACAGTTGAAAAGCTGTTCAACGAAATGGACTTCCAACGGGCGGCACAGGCCTACATCTGGTCGATCCCGTTGGTCAGCATGGCCCAGTGGCAATATTTCCACGAACAAGAACTCGGCGCCAAAAACGGCCAGGCTGTTTTTTTGGAGAGCTACAAGGACAAACTCGGTGGGCTCACCTACAATCCCACCACACCTTATGTGTTGCCGTTCATGGATCTGGCCGAGGGGCCCTGGGTTGTTGTGATGCCGGAAGCCGGAGGGCGCACACGAATCCAACTGGCGCAGGACCGTTCCTGGCAAGGGATGGTTTGTCCTGTTTTGATGATTGGAAGGATCCGGTGGCAGACCATTCCTGACGGGTGAATGTTCAGTATCAGCTGCCGGTTGGGTTGTAACAAGAAAACAAGATGACAAGATACAAGACACAAGAAACAAGTCAAATCTTGGATGATTTGATCCCGACGTGTCGACTGGAGGAGATCAAGTTTGTCGGGAACCGAGTACTCAAATTCTTAACACTTCTTCTGATACGATTGGTCATGAAAATTTGAGTGCATGTAGACTAAGATTAAAAATGAAGTTTAGATTGCTAAGATATTTCTTAAGGGATCACTTAACAAAATAAAGTTGTGTCACAGAAGAAAGGAGAAAGAAGGTTATGAAGAGACTTGTATACAAACTGACCACCATGTGGCTTGCTGCCATGATTGCTGGATTATGGGTCGGCAATGTAACCGCCCAGAGCAGCGTCAAGACCAAAACCGTGGAGGGGTTCGGTGGTGTCATTGCCGAGCGTTATGAGGACTCAAAGGAGTGGTGGCCTCCGGAAAAGCGGCCGAAGAAAGACGCGCCCAACGTCATCATCTTTCTGCTCGACGACGTCGGGTTTGCCCAGGTCGGGAGCTTCGGCGGATTGATCAATACACCAAACATCGACACGCTGGCCTCTAACGGCCTGCGCTACAACAACTTTCACACGACCGCCCTGTGCTCTCCGTCTCGTGCGTCTCTGATGGCTGGCCGCAATCCGCATTCGATCGGCCTGGGCAGCCATGCCCTCACGGCCATGGGCTTCCCCGGCTACAACGCCGTGATGCCCGATTCGGCCAAGTCTGTGGCGAACTACCTTGCCGAAGAGGGCTACATAAATTACGCACTGGGCAAGTGGGACCACACCCCGCTCTATGAGGTCTCGCAGGTCGGCCCCTTCGAGCGCTGGCCGAGCGGTGAGGGCTTTCAGCATGCCTATACCTTCATGGCAGCCGACGTGCACCAGTTCGTGCCGGTCATGTGGAACGATCACACGCCGGAACCCTACCGCAAGTCCGTGCACCTCGACCAGGATCTGGCCGACCGGGCGATCGAGTGGATCACCGGCCACAAGTCGATCAAGCCCGACCTGCCGTTCATGATGCTGTGGGCTTCCGGTTCGATGCACTCCCCGCATCATGCACCGGACAGTTACATCGACAAGTACAAGGGCAAGTTCGACATGGGCTGGGATAAGGCGCGCGAGATGATCCTCGAGCGCCAGAAAAAGCTCGGCATCGTGCCGGCAAATACCCAGCTCACCGAGCGCATCGACGCCATAGTCGCCTGGGATTCGTTGAGCGACAAGGAAAAGAGCCTCTACGCGCGCCAGATGGAGGTATTCGCAGCCCAGATGGAGTGGGTAGACCACCAGATCGGCCGGGTCGTAGCCGAACTCAAGCGGATCGGCGAGTTGGAGAACACGCTGATATTTGTGACCGCCGACAACGGCGCGAGCGGTGAGGGCGGCCTAGCCGGTACCTTCAACGAAACCTATGTCCTCAACGGTCTGCAGACTCCGCTCGAGGCCAACCTGCGCCACCAGGCAGACTGGGGCCGCGCAAACACCTACCCACACTACCACGCGGGCTGGGCCATGGCCGGCAACACGCCGTTCCGCTACTTCAAACAGAGCGAGCACCGTGGTGGCCAGCACGACCATCTCGTAGTGCATTGGCCGAAAGGGATCAAGGCCAGGGGTGAGATCCGCAGCCAGTACCACCACATCAGTGACATTGCGCCCACGATAATGGAGGTCGCGGGCATCGATGTGCCGGAGGTGTACCACGGCGTGAAACAGCAACCGATGGACGGCGTATCGCTGGCCTACTCCTTCGACGACGCAAACGCACCCAACCGTAAACAGCGGCAGTACTACGAGATGTTCGGTAACCGCGCGATCTGGGTCGACGGCTGGAAGGCCGTGACGCTGCACGCGAAGCGCATGCCGTGGGACGTGAACGTGGTGCTGCCGTTCGACAAGGACGAATGGGAGCTCTACCACGTGGAGACGGACTTCTCGGAATCGAAGAACGTGGCCAAGGAGAACCCTGAAAAACTCAAGGAGCTGATCGCGGCGTTCGACGAGGAGGCGTGGAAATACAACGTCTACCCGCTCTATGACGACATGATCAAGCGGATTGCAAAGCAGCAGGACCGGCTCTTCGGCGACCAGAAGGAGTTCGTCTACTTCTGGCCCGGCGCGGTGCGGATCGCCGAGAAGTCGTCTGCTCCGGTGAAGAACCGGGCCCACACGATCGAGACGCGGATCGACTACACGGGCAAGGAGCAGGGCGTGATCGTGGCGGTTGGCGGCATGACCGGCGGCTTCTCGATGTTCATTAAGGACGGCGTCCTTTATTACGACTACAACTTTCTTGACGGCGTGCACTACATCCTGAAGTCACCGCCCCTCCCCAAGGGCCTGGTGGACATCAAGTTCAATTTCATCAGGACCAAGGAGTTCGGCGGCACCGGCGAGCTCATCGTCAACGGCACGAAGGTCGATTCGGTGGAGATGCCGCAGATGCACATTAGCACCTATTCGCTCGCCGAGACTTTCGACATCGGCTGTGACACAGGCACGCAGGTGTCAAGGATGTACGACGGTCCCTTCGCTTACAGCGATAAGCTCGACCGGGTGGTAATTCGCATCTCGGAAACGAACGTGGTGCCCCCTAGGAAGATGCCGACATACAATTACTGACCCGCATCGGCGCTGGCGAGCGACCCGAACTGGCGAGGAGATTAAATCAAGCTCGCCCCGACAGTGTCGTTCCAGACATGGGGGCGGGCCTGTTTGATTCCGGCGCCGCGCGTGGCGGCCCAACAACCGGTTGCAGCGGACGGCGCGACGCGCCACCGCTGAACCGTACCGTTAGGCGGGACGACTCATTTCAACACTTGGAGGGATCAATGAAAGCAATGACCTGCAAACAACTCGGAGGTGCCTGTGACAAAGTCTTCCAAGCCGGCTCGTTCGAAGAAATCGCCGAACTGAGCAAGAAACATGGAGTCGAGATGTTTCATGGCGGTCATCCGCCTCTACGGGGCCGATATCGCCTTTTTCGACCAAACCTGGAAACCGGATGATGTCGTCAAAGTGAGGTAACGAACCAGATAATCAAGTCACAGCAGAGGATGAAACATTATGAAGATCAATAGCAAAAGTTGTTTGATGGCTGTGTTAGCCCTCGTTCTGTTCTGCGGCCTGGGATCAACCGCCTGGACCCAAGAGAAAGGCGAACCGGCCGTCGTCTATACGGCGAAAAAGATCATTACCATGGATCAATTCACACCCGAAGCTACCGCGGTTGCGGTCGCCGACGGCAGGATCTTCGCCGTGGGAAGCCTCCAGGAGGTTCGCCGGCAGCTCGGCAGTGCGATGTACGTGATGGATGAGCGCTTCCGGGACAAAGTGCTGGTGCCGGGCTTCATCGACAACCACCTGCATCCGCTGCTCGTCGGTGGCTTTGTCCTGCAGATGAAGTTCATCACCCCGTTCGACTGGAATCTCCCCAGTGGTCGAGTAAAGGGGGTACAGGGCAGGGATGCCTATCTGGCTCGATTGAAAGAGATTGAGGCAGGGATGAAAGACCCGAATGAAATGCTTTGGACGTGGGGCCACCATCCCCTGTTCCACGGTGATGTTTGGCGGGAGGATCTGGACAAGATATCTTCGACGCGTCCGATCATCATTTGGGCGCGTTCCTTCCACGAAGTCGTGCTCAACTCAGCGGCGTTGAAAGAATTGGGCGGTGACGATCCCAAGCATCCGCAGGTCGACTGGATGAAAGGGTGGTTCATGGAGGCCGGTTACAAACAGCATTTTCTTTTCAAAGTTGCGCCTTACCTGCTGCAGCCGGAGCGGCTCATGCCTGCTTTGAAACAGGCGCGCGAGGTGATGCATCTTGGCGGCATCACCACTGCCGCCGACATGGCGGCCGGTGCCATGAATCTGGACATGGAATTCAACAGCGTGAAAGCCCTCTACGAGAACGACGAGACGCCTTTTCGGGTATTTTACGTTCCGGTGGGCAGCGAAGTGATCGCCAGCCGCTATGGAGGGCTGGAACACGCAGCCCATTTCTACGCCACCTTGCCGGACCGGAACACGCACCGCATCCGCTGGGTGAAGCAAATCAAGCTCTTTGGCGATGGCGCGTTTTATTCTCAGCTCATGCAGATGCAGGATGGCTACACCGACGGCCATAAAGGCGAGTGGATCATGCCGCCCGATGAACTGGAACGGGCGGCGAGGGTCTTCTGGAACCGTGGCTGGCAGATCCATGTGCATATTAACGGCGACCTGGGCATGAAGGTGGCGCTTGACGTGCTGGAGAAGCTGATGCAGGAGAACCCGCGTAAGGATCACCGTTTCACCATGCATCACGCCGGCTACTTCACCAGGGAGCAGGCAAAACGCATGGGTGAACTCGGCGTGGTCGTCTCGGCGCAGCCGTACTACCTCCACGCTCTTGGCGACAAATACTCGGAGGTGGGCCTGGGGCCAAAGCGCGCGCACTACATGGGGCGTTACAAATCCCTGCTCGATAACGGGGTGAAGCTCTCCTTCCATTCGGACTTCACCATGGCGCCGGCGGAACCATTGAAACTGGCCTGGGTGGCGGTGAACCGGTTCTGTGCCAGCGGCAAGGTGCTTGGCCCCGACGAGCGTATCACCGTTGAACAGGCGCTGCGCGCTGTCACGCTCGATGCCGCCTATGCCATCCGCATGGAAGAGGAGATCGGAAGCATCTCACCGGGGAAAGTCGCCGATTTCACAGTGCTGGAACAAAACCCATATAAAGTGAGCCCGGAGAAACTCAAAGACATCCCGATCTGGGGGACAGTATTTGAGGGCAAACCTTTTCCTGTTAATAAATAGCCGATAGAGGATGCGCTTCTGTGCAAGGGAGGGCAATAATGGCACACACACTTTATTGAGTGCCAGAGATCATTAAAGAAATATAGGAGAA
>Ga0111147_1114_pt1 | contig 5583 bp, 1 predicted proteins | sample DeeMarSeWOR28_12_FD_80394 | JGI IMG/M metagenome (GOLD analysis project Ga0111147, IMG submission 80394) | Deltaproteobacteria bacterium SG8_13
CATCACGTACTCCGACAGGGAGATTCCGGCTTCACGAACAAGGCAACCGGCCTTGACGTGGTCCGCTGCCGTATTTCCCTTGCGCATGAAGCGCAGTACCGGATCATAACCACTCTCCAGGCCGATGTGGATGCGGTCCAGACCGGCCTCTCGAAGCATGACTAACTGTTCCAGCGTACGCCGCGCCAGGGTACTTGACCGGGCATAGCTGGTTATTCGACGGATTCCGGGAATTCGCTCGCGCAGATAGTGGAGAACATCTGCCAGATCATCGGGCTTCATGATCAGGCTGTTGGCGTCCTGGAGGAAGACGCTGCCTTCAGCGAAGTAGAGCCAGTGGGCCACCTGTCGATAAATTGGACCGTGGTCTCTGCTGGGGTAGATGTGGGAGACGACCGAGCCCGTAATCCTGCCGGCAAAGCCCAGCTTCCAGGAAAGGGCTTGAATCTCATCGATGACCACCCTGATGGCATCGATTTCCTTTTTTATCTCGGCCACGGACCTACGAGAAAAGGCACTCCCTTTATAAACCGGGCAAAACAGGCATTGATTCCAGGGACAGTTGCGCGTCAGCCTCAGCAGCAAACTCTTGCTTTCAGATGGGGGTCTTATGGGGCCTTGTTCGATCATTGCATTCCTCTGGTGAAATGTGCAAAGGCCATTTCGGGCAGCTTTTGCTCAAGGATTGTAACACAACATACTCCTCATTCCACCTCCACCCGTAATCTGCCCGCTGTTAGCTGCCAGTTGCCAGCTTCTCTTCCCCTGGAGGTGCGGCTTTTAACCGCGATTGCAGCCTTACTTCGATAGAGCTCGCTTATTCCGCCCTACCCTTTTCCCAGACCTTACTCCTCCTCTAATAACCTATATATAAATACAGGTATATAAATATAGGCCTCCTCCGCAACAGCCGAGTAGGGAGAAACCAGAATCATCGCCAGCAAGGCCACGATCAGGTATAAGAAGCAGTTTCGGAACCGGGGCTACAAATCCACCTTGATCTTTTGGGGGACCATAGACAGATCCAGAAATTATCCTTCAAGTTGCCGGTATGTGACACCCAGTTCTCAACTAAGACGTCGACCACCCGCGGGCCAGTTCCTCCTCCCGTTCCTTCTCCCCACCCCAAGTATCAGCAGTGGCGATCAACTTTGTTTTGTTTTCATCTTTGGCCACCGTTTTGACACTGACCGTCTGATTTCCATTGGTAACTGCTAGAATAGCATCGTAAAACCGAAAATCCCGTGAAGGGAGCGCGAGAGTATCGCTTCCTTATGGCCCTTTTGGGTTCAGCCGGGTACATTAATTGCCGGGGATTTTAACCCGAAAGAAGACGCTGTAAAGGGCCGGGACATAGTTTAGCGTAAACAAACTGCCGATGCCCAGACCGAAAAACATGATGCATGCCATGCCGTAAAAGAGCGGATCATGATTGATGATCAGCGGCGTGAATCCAAGCATGGTCGTTGAAACCGAAAGCAGGATCGGTCTGAATCGGCTGACGGCCGAATTGATCACCGCATCATAAGGCGTCTGCCCGTCGCGCCGGTTCTCCTCAATTTTATCGATCATCACGATACCGTTGTTCACAATGGATCCGGCCAGGGCCAAAAGTCCGAGAATGACCATAAAACCAAAATCGGCCTGCATCAGCAGCAGGCCGACCACGGCGCCGACAATGACCAGCGGCATGGTCAGGATAATGATGGCGGCCCGCCGGATGGAGTTAAACTGCCATACCAGCAAAAACACAATACCGCCAAAACAAGGCAGCAGCCATTTCGCCAGGTTCTTCTTGGCCCTGACGGAATCCTCCAGCTCGCCCCCTACTTCCCAGTAGTGGTTTTTCGGAAATGTCATCTTGTCGAGTGTCGGCGTAAGGGCCGCGAAGATCTCCGAAGCCTTCAGCACCTGATTTTTGGCGCTGACGGTTATGGTGCGCTCCTGATTGTACCGCACGATACGGTTCAGCTCTCCGATGGTGTAGACATCGGCAATCTGGTTGACAGGCACGCTGCCGCCGGATGACGAACGGATGCCGAGCGTGCGCAGGCTTTCAGGGGAATCCCGTTCAGCCTTAACGCCGCGCGCGACGATGGGGATCTCAACATTGCCCTGATGGTAATTGGTGGCCGTCGCACCGTCGACAAAGAAGTCCAGGGCATCGGCCACATCCTTCGATGTCACCCCGGCGCGGCTGGCGCGGGCCTGATCGACATCCGCCTTGACCGTCATCACCCGGTTGTTCCAATCCTGCTTGATATCGATGGTGCCGGGGATCTTGCGGAGCGCGGCCATCAACTGCTCGGCCTGTTCCTGCAACACCTCTATGCCGGGGCCACTGAACCGGACTTGCATCAGGCCGGTCTCACTGCCGCCAAGCCACATGGCCTTCACCCGGCCGCGCACGTTGGGGAAATGATTCAGCACGTATTGGTTCGTGCGCTCCACAAGCTCAGGTACCTCTTTGCTGGTCTCGGTGTTGACGATTAAAAATGCGAGGAACGGATCCGGGTCCAACGGCGATAGTGAGAGAAAAAACCGCGGACCGCCGTTTCCCACATAGGCAATGGTTCCGGTGATTTCCGGGTTTTGCTGTTTATCCTGCAGCCAACCGCTGAGTTTTCTCACTGTCCTGTCGGTCTCCTCGATGCGCGTTCCGGCGGGGAGGTCGAGATAAATCAAATACTGGTTTCGGTCCCCGCCCGGGAAAAAGGCCTGGGGCAAAAACGATGCCGCATACAATGCAAGAGCAAACACGCCACCCGTGATGGCCAGCACCAGGAGCCGATTGCGCAGGGAAAATTTCAAGATCTGGCGATAGAGCCGATAAAATCTTCCCTGGTAAGGATCGCGCTCCTGTTGGTTATCGCCGGCAGCAGCCGGTTTTGTCTTTAAGAACCAGTAGCACATGCTGGTGGAGGAAAACATGGAAAAAAACCACGATCCCATGAGTAAAATAATCATCACCGAACCCAGCGAGGAGGTGTAATCACCCGTTGTTCCAATTTGAAGCAGAATCGGTCCGAAGGCGAAAACAGTCGTGAGCGTACTGGTGAGCAGGGGCAGTGCAAGCGAAGTGCCGGTTTTTATAATGGCATCCTCGCGTGCCATTCCCGTTTCCAGATTGACTTTAATGTCATCGGATACCACAATGGCGTTATCCACGAACATACCCAATGCAATAATCATCGTGGCCAGCGACATCCGTTCCATATCAATCCCCAGCGCATACATCATCAAAACACCGAAAAGCATGACCAGGGGGATGAATGAGCCGACAATCAAACCGGTTCTAAGCCCCAGCAGCAGCATGACCACCACCAGGACGATAACCACACTTTCGAGCACATTGACCACCATGCCGCTGACGGCTTTTTTAATGAGTTCGGGCTGGTAGGTGGCAAATTCGAGCTTGTAGCCCCACGGAAGGGACTGCTCTATCTCTCGGACTTCTTTATTTAACCGCTCCCCGAACTCTACGGCATCCACCCCTCTGAGGATAAAGACACTTAAAACAATGGCCTGATGGCCATTGTAGTAAGCCGGGTTGTGAATCGGTTCCACGTAAGCTTTTCTGATGGCTGCGATGTCACGCAGCGGAATCGTGGCCTGGGTGCCGGATATCGGGATGAGAACCTCTGAGATCTCTTCTATGGACGTGAATCTGCCCTGGGTCTCCACGATGATTTCCACATCGTTGAGGTTTATCCTGCCGCCGGGCAGCAGAATGTTCTGCTCCCGCAGACTTTTCCCGATATCTGCGGTATCGATTCCCAGCTGCGCAATCTTGGCGTTTGACACTTCGAGATAAATGCGCTCATCCTGCACACCGGTGAGATCGACCTTCTGGATGCCTTTCATCATATTGAGGCGCTCTCTGATTTGACGGGCGGTTTCGTGCATTTCCGCCATACTGAATCCATCGCTCCAGAGCGCGATGGTGGCCACCGACGTATCGCCGAACGTATCGTCGACCATCGGTCCGATGGTGCCTTTCGGCAGCTCGGGTTTGACATCAGCCATCCGGTTGCGGAGCAGCTTCCACGTTGCCGGGAGCTGTTCGGCGGGCACCTCATCTTTGATGGTCACGTGGATTAGGCATTCGCCGACTTTGGAGGTGGAATCCTTAATCTTATCGACTTCGCCCATACTCCGGATCTTCTCTTCGATGGGCCGGGTAATCAACCGTTCGACTTGCTCCACCGGCATGCCGGGATATTTTGCCGCTACCACCGCTTCGCGAATCGTGATTAAAGGGTCTTCCAGTTTCGGAAGGTTGATAAACGCATATATACCTCCGACAATTACCAGTAATATGGTCATGACGACGGTTCGCGAATTATTCAGCGCAAATCCGGTGATACCTTTCATTTTCAGTTCCTTTTAACCGGAGGGTGGCGAAGATTATGCCAACGTTGCACAAATTCTTTTCTGCAGGATGGGCATTGCCGTCAAACACGGGCGGTTTCAGGGAGCAAAAATGTATCGGCCGAAACCTGAACACTGACATCTGTCCCTTATTGTTTCATCAGTTTGACTTCCATCCCATCGGCTAAAAAACTCACGCCGGCCACGGCAATAATGTCCCCGGTCGCAAGACCCTCGTACACGATTGCTTTTTTATTTTCCGTGCCGCGGGAGCGGACCGGCGTTTTTTTGACCGTCGATGTCTTGGGGTCGTACAAAAAGGCATACCCCCGGTTCGCCTCCGGGGAAGGCAGGAGCGCTTGGAGAGGAACCAGGTAGCCGGGTTTGCGGTCTTCATCTTTTATAATAAGATTGGCCTCAGCGGTCATGCCGGGTTTGACTTTTTCATTTGGATCAATCAGCTCCGCTTTGACCGGAAAGGCATTGGCCTTGACGGCGGCGCCACCGATGTAGGAAATACGGCCTCTTGTGGACTCGCCCGGCAGCGTGGGAAAGGTGATCGTCGCCGGGTCATCGATGTGTATCCGGTCGATGGTGGTCTCCGGAATCCCCAGCTGTACCTCCATTTTACCCGTGGCATTAATTTCGAAAATTTTCTGCCCGACTTGCACCTCCTCATTCGGCTGCACTGACCGCCAGGCGATGATGCCGTCGTAAGGAGAGAGCAGTTTTGTTTTGCGCAGATTGCGCTTGGCAAGATCCAGTCTTGCAAGCTGGAATTTAACCGCGCTCATGGCGGCCTTGTAATTATATTCTGTGACTTCCACAAAACTTTTTGCCCCCGCACGCTGTTCGAAAAGACGCTTATGGCGTTCGTACTGCGCCTTTGTTTTGGTAACATTGTCGCTAGCCTTGACAAGCTCAGCCTTGATCGCATCCACCTCCAACTGGTAGGGCTCCGGATCAAGAACAGCGAGGATCTGTCCTTTTTTCACGCGATCTCCGATGTCAACTTCCACAGACTCCACCTGCCCGCTGACCTGAAAACTGAGGCCGGAGGAATCGACCGCAGCGACCTGTCCGGGAAATTTGAGTATCTGCTCGGCAGCCTGCTCACTGACGGTAATCGTCTTGATGGCCCGGACTACTTCAATAATTTCAGGTTTCTTTTTGCATGCCGTCAGGGCAACTGATATGCACAGCAGCCAGACC
>Ga0111147_1119_pt1 | contig 5302 bp, 2 predicted proteins | sample DeeMarSeWOR28_12_FD_80394 | JGI IMG/M metagenome (GOLD analysis project Ga0111147, IMG submission 80394) | Deltaproteobacteria bacterium SG8_13
CAAACCATAGGCAGCCAGGTTTTCCGGCTGAACGATGATATGCATCTCCTTTTCAGTTCCACCGCCGACAAACAGATCCGCCACACCTTCGATTCGCTCCAGATACTGTCGGATGTTATTTTCAAAATAGGTTAGATATCGATATGGGGATTGCTGCGAATCGCCCACGGTTTTGAGGACCATCCAGACCACCGGCGAGGTGGCGGCACCGGTGGCGGAGATGATGGGCTTGTCTACATTTTCCGGATATGAGGGCACCTCATCCAGTTTATTTGAAACCCGCAGCAAGGCATCATCGACATCCGTGCCGATGCTGAATCGAAGGGTGACCGTTCCCTGGGAGTTAAACGACGCGCTCTCCATCTCGATGAGACCGGTGATCCCTTTTAAAACCTTTTCCTGTTCTTCTATGATCTCACGCTCCACCTCATAGGGCGTCGCTCCCGGCCAGGTTGTGGTGACAGTGATTTCAGGTTCTATGACGGTGGGACTTAACTGGTAGGGCATCCGCGAGAGCCCGATCAACCCGAACAGAATAACAAGAATAATACCGACGATAACGGTCACCGGTCTTTCGATCGAGAATTTAATAGTGTTCATTGATCCATCTTATCTTTCTGCGCTATTACGGATACCATTTGACCATCCCGTAATCGCTCGTTGCCTTCGACAACAACCTGCATTCCTTCCGAAAGGCCCTGGCCTTCAACACCGGCGACCAATTCTTCATAAGCGTTAACCTTGACCGATATCATGCGTACTTTTGAATCCTCGGCCACATACACCACGGTTTGACCGAATACATCCACTAAGGCATCTCGGGGCACCGTCAGCGTATTGATCGGCTTGCCGGTCGGTAGCCAAACAGTGGCTGACATACCTTCGATAAGTCCCGCTGAATTCACCGTTCGAATTTTTACAGGAAATGTCCGGGTGGCAACATCTCCGCGCGGAACGATCGCAGAAACCGACCCTTTTATTGGGTTGCTGTTGGCAGTGCCTTTGACCTGCATTCCGACATGAAGATAGGGAATAAATTCTTCGGAGACATTGGCCACAATATCGACCACATCATCTTTAGCGATAACCGCCAGCATTTCTCCTTCCGAAAGCCACTCCCCGCGATCCACCCTCCGGTCGATCACGATGCCGGCAAAAGGTGCTCGAATAGACTTCTTTTGCAACTCGATCTCGATTCGTTCGACTTCGGCCTTTAGAGAAGCCGCACGTTTTTCAAGGCTTTTTACCCGAAAGGAAACTTCGTCGTAGGCCTGTTCGGCGATGGATTTTCTTCGGAAAAGTTTTTCTTTGCGATCCAAGTCAATTTTGGCGATGTCAAGATCAGAAAGAATCTGCTCATGGAATAAAATCGCTGCCTCGAGTCGTTTTCTAAGAATATCGGAACCCAGCTCAACAAGAATTTGACCTTGTTTGACCCGCTGTCCTTCCTCAAAACGAACTTTTTCAACCAGACCTTCCAGTTCTGATGCAACTTCGGAAACTTCCTGGTAAAATACGGTTGCAATAAATTCCGTCTGCGGTGCAATCAGACCGGTTTTTACCGTTGCAACGGAGACATTTGCAGGGGGCGGTCCCTGAGCTTTTTCCTGACTCCAGAGAGGCGTGATCAAAAGACCTGACACCAGTCCGCTGCCCAACACCACAAAAATTGATCGTATTAATTTTCCATACATACCCGACCCCGAAAAGCTCGGAATTCCAATCGCCCGGTAGTCCAGTTAAACCGAGGATCTCTGTCTATGAATGTCCGAGGATTGAAATTTTAGCCGAAATTTTTTAAAGATAACATAAGGCCATTTCAGATGGATAACAAGCTGTCAACTTAACATAAAAACTTTTCTGACTGCAACATTGTGGATTTGAAAAAAACAGGATGTTCTTTGGATATGAAGGGGGTCTTGTCCATCAAATAGGAATTGACACTCAAATGGGTTTTCCATATGATCGATTTAAAACAACTGCTTGATTATCTTCATAAAAGGTAACGAAAACATGGATCTCGCCACAGGATGGAATGCCGAATATATCGAAGAGCAATACAAACGGTGGAAAGCTGACCCCTCCAGCGTTTCACGTGACTGGCGCTTTTTTTTTGAAGGATTTGAGCTGGCGGTATCCGGTGCAGCTGAAAGCACAGCGGGTTTTGATGAACAACAGCTCCTGAGGCAATCGCGAGTTGAGTCACTCATTTATCGTTACCGGGACCTCGGGCATCTGCTGGCATGTCTGGACCCGCTGTCGGCATGCCCGACCGAGCATTCCCTGCTGACGCTGGATGCTTTTAATTTAACCCCGCAGGATCTGGACCGTAAATTTTTTACCCGTCACTTTGCAGCGTCCCGCAGCGCCCCGCTAAAAGAAATTATTCAGGCGCTTAAAGAGACTTACTGCCGTTCGATCGGTGTGGAATTTATGCACCTGCAGGATCCCTCAGAGCGCCGTTGGCTGATGGATCGCATGGAGCCGATTCGCAACCGGCCCGAATGGGAGCCGGCCACCAGAAAGCGTTTATTAGATATCCTTGTTAGAACCGCTTTTTTCGAACAGTTTTTGAACAAAAAATACATCGGCGTCACCCGTTTTTCGCTCGAAGGCGGAGATGCTTTAATCCCGGCCCTGGATTTGATCGTTCAGCATCTGACCGAATCCGGAACCCGGGAAATCATCTTGGGAATGGCGCACCGCGGACGCTTAAATGTTCAGGCCAATATCCTTCAAAGGCCCTATGAGGACATCTTCAGCGAATTTGAAAGCTGCTACAATCCAGAGGAGATCGTCGGTGCCGGCGATGTAAAATACCACAACGGATACCTGGCCGATCTCAAAACCGCTGCCAATCAACCCCTGCGTATCTTCTTAATGAACAATCCGAGTCACCTCGAAGCGGTTGATCCGGTTGTGGAAGGATTTGCCCGCGCCCGGCAGAATCTAATTGGAGATAACGGCGCTGCACAGGTCCTGCCGCTTTTAATTCACGGTGATGCCGCCTTTGCCGGCCAGGGGATTGTGGCTGAAACTTTGAACATGTCGCAACTGGAAGGATATAAAACCGGCGGCACGGTTCATTTTATTATCAACAACCAAATCGGTTATACCACTTTGCCCGAAGACGCTCGCTCCACCCGGTATTCGACCGATATCGCCAAAATGCTGATGGTTCCCATCTTTCACGTGCACGGTGAAGACCCGGAGGCGGTTTTGCATGTCGTCCGGCTGGCAGCCGACTACCGCCAGGCGTTTGCTAAAGATGTGGTGATCGATCTGGTCTGCTACCGCCGTTACGGGCACAATGAAGGCGACGAACCCTATTTTACGCAGCCGGGGATGTATGACCGCATTCGCCAGCGCCCGTCATTGCATCAGATTTACGCCGATCAGTTGATATCCGAAGGTATCGTCCGCCAGGAGGAGTTCGACCAGATGGCTGAAAAGATCAACAGCCAACTGGAAAAAACCTTCGACAGCATACACGGCAGTCAATGCGCTTTTCCCGAGTCCCGCTTCTATGAACAGTGGGAAGGCATCAGCGCAACCTACACTCACGATCCGGTTGCGACCGGTGTCGACAAGGATGTTCTCGTCTCGCTGGCTAAAAAATTGAATACGGTTCCGGAAAATTTTGCCGTGAACCCGAAGCTGGAACGGCTGCTAAAAAAGCGCTTGGAATCCGTTGAGCAGGGCAACGGCATCGACTGGGCCAATGCCGAAGCGCTGGCGTTTGCATCCCTGCTGGATGAAGGGTTTTCCATCCGTCTCAGCGGCCAGGACAGCGGCCGCGGCACATTCAGCCAGCGCCACAGCATACTGGTCGACATCCAGGATGAAACGCGCCATGTCCCCTTAAATGCAATTGATGCCGATCAGGCCCGTTTTCATGTTTATGACAGCCTTTTGTCCGAGGCCGGCGTGCTCGGCTTCGAATACGGCTATTCCTTGGCGCGGCCCGACAACCTGGTTCTGTGGGAGGCCCAGTTTGGTGACTTCGCTAATAATGCCCAGTCCATCATCGACCTGTTCATCACCAGCGGGGAAAGCAAATGGCAGCGACTCAGCGGTATTGGGCTATTGCTTCCCCATGGTTGGGAAGGCCTGGGGCCTGAACATTCCAGTGCCCGCTTAGAGCGCTTTTTACAGCTTTGTGCCGGAGAAAACATACAGGTCTGCAACCCCTCAAAGCCGGCGCAGTATTTTCATCTATTGCGGCGGCAGGTTAAGGCCCCTTTTCGCAAGCCTTTGATTATCATGACACCCAAAAGCCTGCTGCGTCATCCCCTGGCCGTCTCCAGGCTTAAGGCCCTTTCCGACGGTCACTTCCAGCCGGTTTTAGATGATCCTGAAAAGCCTCAAAAGCCGGAAAATGTCATTTTCTGCAGCGGCAAGATCTTTTATGATCTTCACAAACGGCGTCTGGATCTGGAAATTGACCATACGGCCATTGTGCGCCTCGAGCAGCTTTATCCGGTTCCGGAAGCACAAATTAAAAAGACGGCGAAAAAATATCGCGGGGCTAAATCCTGGTATTGGGTTCAGGAGGAGCCGGAAAATATGGGCGGATGGCATTTTATGCGACCTTATCTCAACGACATTAGCGGGAAATCCTTTGCGTATATTGGTCGCCGGAAGGCATCCAGCCCGGCTTCCGGTTTTCACAGCATTTTCAAAAAGGAGCAAGAGGCGATTATTGAGCAAGCAATCGGCCCCGCACCCGCTGGAAAAGATAAGACTGCCACTGGATAATCTGCGAGCTGCCGGCCTAAAAAGTTTTCAGGTGTCAGTTTTCAGAAGTCAGACGACAGATGACAGATGAAAAAACTGCAATATTCGACGACCCATCTGCCCTCTGTTTTCTGTCTTCTGTCATCTGTTTACTGATATAACCTGATCCGTAGCCGGAGACTGCTTATTAATTCGCTATAGAGAAATCAGGAGACAAAATGACAATTGAGATAAAGGTTCCCAGTGTTGGCGAATCGGTGACCGAGGCAACGCTCGCCGAATGGTTTAAAAAAGATGGCGAGACCGTTAAAAAAGATGAGCCGCTTTTTGTGATCGAAACCGATAAAGTCACCTTGGAAGTGGTTGCCGAGGCCGATGGGGTCTTGTCGATCAAAATACAGGCTGGCGAGACCGTCGCCATCGGCGCAGTGGTCGGCGCCATCGATACCGAAGCCGCGCCGGCCAAAAAAGCAAAAGATGTCGAAAAAAAACCGGAAGCAGAGAAGACGTCTATAGAAGAAACGCCTCAAAAAGAAGAAAAAGCGGCACCACCAAAAGAGGCAAC
>Ga0111147_1124_pt1 | contig 5249 bp, 2 predicted proteins | sample DeeMarSeWOR28_12_FD_80394 | JGI IMG/M metagenome (GOLD analysis project Ga0111147, IMG submission 80394) | Deltaproteobacteria bacterium SG8_13
GGCTTCACGGCATATTCCAGGCGCTCGAAAAAATCAGCCGACGGTCCTGCCCGGTGATTTTGCCGCTGCATCCCAGGACCCGCAGGGCGCTGGAGAAAAACGGCCTTTCCATCGATCCGGCGTCGGACCTGGTGCTCATCGACCCGGTCGACTACATCGACATGATCTGTCTTCAGGTAAATGCCCGCGTCATCTTTACCGATTCCGGGGGGGTGCAAAAAGAGGCTTACTTTGCCGGAGTGCCCTGCGTCACCTTGCGCGATGAAACCGAATGGGTCGAAACCGTGGATGCCGGGGTCAACTTCCTCGGCGGGGCGGACACCGGTGCGATACTTACGGCTTACTCAAAAGCCCGCCCGGCACAGGTCAATCTGCGAGATGGCCTTTACGGGGACGGCCATGCCGGCCTCGCCATCATACGATCGCTGATCGAAAACAGGGTAGATGATTAACAGGGCCCGGTTTTTCCTCGGTCATCTCCGCAAGCTCGGGCATATCGAGATAAATACTACGATTCCTGAAAGGGTTTCGGCACTAAGCTACAAATGAACAAAACGCACTCAAGCGAAACGCAAAAGGAAATGTCCATGCAGTTTATCGACCTGGCCGCACAACAGAAACGGCTGCGAAAACAGATCGAAGGCAACATCCAAAAGGTGTTGGATCACGGGCAATACATCATGGGCCCGGAGATACGGCAGCTCGAAGAGAACCTGGCCCGGTTTTCGGGCGTCCGGCATGCCGTGGCCTGCGCTTCGGGGACCGATGCCCTGCTGCTGGCGCTCATGGCGCACGGTGTCGGACCGGGGGATGGCATACTGACCACCCCCTTTACCTTCATTGCCACCGGTGAGGTGATTCAACTGCTGGGGGCGGTGCCGGTTTTCGTCGATATCGACGAAAAAACCTTCAATATCGATCCCGGGCAGCTGGAAACCGCGCTCGGGGCACTTCGAGCGAAAGATTCGAATCTGTACCCTTTGCCCGGAAATTCAATAACAAACAGTTTGACCCCGAAGGGCATTATCGCGGTGGACCTGTTCGGTTTGCCCGCAGATTACGAAAAGATCAATGCCATCGCTTCCGACAATGGTCTTTTTGTCATCGAGGACGCCGCCCAGTCCTTCGGGGCCGAGCACAACGGCCAAAGAGCCTGTTCCCTGGCGCAGGTCGGTTGCACGTCTTTTTTCCCGGCCAAGCCCCTGGGATGCTACGGGGACGCAGGGATGTGCTTCACCGATGACAAAGCCTTGGCCGAGACGCTGCGCTCGATCCGCATCCACGGAAAAGGCGGTCACAAGTACGCATGCGGTATGCGGAATATCTGGCGTCTGTCTCGGGTCTGGCCCTTCCGCTGGTGCCGGCCGGCGCCAAATCCGTCTGGGCCCAGTATTCCGTTCTGGCCAGCGGCAATGAACACCGGCAGGCGATACAGCAAGCCCTGAAAGAAGGAAGCATCCCGACGGCTGTTTACTACCCCAATCCGCTGCACCTGCAAACCGCTTTTTCCCATCTGGGATACCGAGAAGGGGATTTTCCCGTCAGCGAGGACTGCTCCCGGCGTATTTTCAGCCTGCCCATGCACCCGTACCTGACGGAAGCAGATCAAAAGAAAGTTGCAGCAGCCATCCACAAGGCCCAAAATAAGTAGACACCAAACCTTGCAACAAATTAATAGGCAGCATCGAATCGCCGATCGCTACTGCGCTGGAGGTATTACTTGAATGGAGGCGATTGGTATCATGTGGAGCACAGAGGGTAATTCATGAATTCAAAAACAGAAAACAATGATTCGGGTTTGGCACCGCCGGGTGTGGCGGTGATCGGCACCGGGTACTGGGGCAAGAACCTGGTTCGAAACTTTCATCATCTGGGCGCCTTGAAGCTGTTGTGCGACAAGAATGAAACCGTGCTGGAGAAGTTTCAAGCCGACTATCCAGGGCTCGAATCCTGCCTGGCGCTGGCGGATGTTCTAAACCAGAGCGACATCGAAGGGGTGGTTATCGCCACGCCGGCAGAAACCCACTTTCACCTTGCCAGAGAAGCCCTGCTGGCCGGCAAACACGTTTTCGTGGAAAAGCCCCTTGTTCTGCGCGAGGCAGAGGGCTTGGAGCTCATCGACATCGCGCGGCAAAACAAACGGGTGCTGATGGTGGGGCACCTGCTGCAGTATCATCCGGTTTTCGTCGAGTTGAAAAAGCTTGCTCTTTCAGGAGAGCTGGGCCGCATCAACTACATTTATTCCCACCGCTTGAACCTGGGTAAAATCCGGCGGGAGGAAAACATCCTGTGGTCTTTTGCCCCCCACGACATATCGATGATCCTCTCGATTGCCGGCGAGCAGCCGGAAAGCGTCATGACCACCGGCGGATATTATCTGCACCAGAAGATTGCGGATGTCACCACCACCCACTTCGAGTTTTCCAGCGGTCTGCGCGCGCACATATTCGTTTCCTGGCTGCACCCGTTTAAAGAGCAGAAGCTGGTGGTGGTGGGCGATCGCAAGATGGCCGTGTTCGACGACACCCAGCCGTGGGAAAGCAAGCTGTTGCTCTATCCCCACAAAATCAGCTGGCAAAACAACCTGCCGGTTGCCGCCAAAGCGGAGGCTGAACAGGTGCAGATCGAGCAGCAGGAACCCCTGCGGCAGGAGTGTGAACATTTTCTGGTGAGCATTCAAAATGGCCATCGGCCCGCAACCGACGGCGCAGAGGGCCTCAGCGTCCTGAAGATCCTCAATGCCAGCCAGCGGTCCCTGGATTCGCAGGGAAGAAAGTTCCAGCTGAACCGGCAGGCCGGTATCTACGAGCCGCTCGCATTGGAAGGCAAACGCGCATCAAGCAAACCGGCAGCAGGTGCGAATGGATTTTCCGTGCACGATTCTGCCGTGATCGATCCGGGCGTTGCCATCGGGGCGAAGACCCGTATCTGGCACTTTTCGCATGTGCTTTCCGGCTCGAAAATCGGCGAGGCCTGCAACATCGGTCAAAATGTGGTGATCGGACCGGACGTGACCGTCGGCAACCGGTGCAAAATCCAGAACAACGTCTCCGTGTTCAAGGGAGTGACCCTCGAAGACGGGGTGTTTTGCGGACCCTCCATGGTCTTTACCAACATTTACAACCCGCGGGCGGAAATCTCCAAAATGGACCAGGTGCGACCCACCCTGGTGAAAAAAGGGGCCACCATCGGCGCCAACGCCACCATCATCTGCGGTACCACCCTCGGCAGGTATTGCTTCGTGGGTGCCGGTGCGGTGGTCACCCACAACGTTGCAGACCACGCCCTGGTCATCGGCAACCCGGCCAAAACCATCGGCTGGATGTGCGCATGCGGCGAGCGCTTGAGCGAAGACCTCGAGTGTTTCCAGTGCGGAAAGCAATATCAAAAATCTGAGGCCGGGCTCACCAGCAAATCGAAGTGAAGTATTTGTGTATCATCAACTCTGCCAGCGCCATTGGCGAGGCCAACAGGCGCTCAACTGCCCCAAACTGGTTGCTGTCGCCGCAAGCCATGGGCGCATCCTTCGATCGCACGCGCTGAACAGCAAGCGCTTGCCTTTCTAATCAAATTTATCGGGTGAGAAGTTTTTATGTGTGGAATTGTCGGCATCATCAACAAAAAAGACCAACCCAAGGTCGAGCTGCCGCTGTTAAAACAGATGGCAGACACCATCAGCCACCGCGGCCCGGACGACGAAGGGCATTTCATCGACGAGCGCGTGGCGATCTACCACAAGCGCCTGGCCATCATCGACCTGGTCACCGGCCGCCAGCCGATGTCCAGCGGGCCGCTGACGATCGTGTTCAACGGTGAGATTTACAATTACATCGAGCTGCGGCAGACGCTGATCGGGCTCGGTCATCGCTTCCAGACCACCTCGGACACCGAAGTGATTCTGCAGGCCTACGCCGAATACGGTCTCGATTTTGTAAAAGAGCTAAACGGCATGTTCGCTTTTCTGCTCTATGACCGCAGCAAGGGGCGGGTTGTTTTGGCCCGCGATCATTTCGGCATCAAACCGCTTTATTACTACGAAGATGACCAGCGCATCCTTTTGGCTTCCGAGATCAAGGCCATCCTTGAACACCCCGAAGTTGTGGCAGAGCCGGATTATGATGCGATTTGCGATTATATCACCTTTCAGTATGTGCTCAATTCCGCAACGCTTTTCAAAAACATCCACAAGCTGCCGCCGGGACACATGCAGGTAATCGAGCTGGCGGACGGCTCGGTGAAAACGCACAATTATTGGGAGCCACCTTTTAAAGTGGATGCTTTTCATACGGAAGAGTACTTCATGCACAGCCTGCGCCAGCTGCTGGAAGACACCGTCAACATCCAGCTCAGAAGTGACGTGCCGCTGGGCACTTACCTGAGCGGTGGCGTCGATTCCAGCCTGGTCACGCTGATGGCCTCATCGCGCTACAACGGCCGGATCAAGAGCTTCAACGGTGCCTTCAAAGAAGGGCCGCAGTTCGACGAAAGCCCGTATGCCCGCAAAGTGGCCGAAGCCTGCGGGGCGGAAATCATCCAGATTTATCCATCCGAAGACGACTTTGTCGATTCGCTGCCCAAGCTGATCTATCACATGGACGAACCGGCCGCCGGGCCGGGGCTTTTCCCTCAGTACATGGTCTACAAGCTGGCCGCTGAAAACGTAAAGGTTGTACTGGGAGGGCAGGGCGGTGACGAGATCTTCGGCGGCTACGCCCGCTTTGTGATCGCCTACCTGGAGCAGGCCATCAAGGGAGCCATATTCGAAAACACCGAGGAAGGCGCACACATCGTTTCCTTAAAATCGATCCTGCCGAACTTGCCGTATATCAAGCAATACGTGCCCATGCTGCAGCGGTTCTGGAGTCGGGATGTGTTCGAACCCATGGACTGGCGATACTTTTGTTTGATCGATCGCAGCGAGGGAAGCTTGAGCCTGTACAGCTCAGATTTTTGCAACGGATATCGCCGCCGCGAAATCTTCGAACGCTTCCAGAAAATGTTCAACCATCCCGATACGCAGTCCTACTACAACAAGATGGTGCATTTCGATATGATCGCCAGCCTTCCCGCGCTGCTTCACGTGGAAGATCGGGTCAGCATGGCCGTCTCGCTCGAATCCCGGGTCCCGCTGCTCGACAGGCGCATTGTCGATTTGGTCACCACCATGCCGCCCCGCATGAAATTCAAGGGCGCTGAAATGAAATATATTCTAAAGCGGGCGGTGGGAGCCCTCCTGCCGCTGGAAATCC
>Ga0111147_1073_pt2 | contig 3018 bp, 2 predicted proteins | sample DeeMarSeWOR28_12_FD_80394 | JGI IMG/M metagenome (GOLD analysis project Ga0111147, IMG submission 80394) | Deltaproteobacteria bacterium SG8_13
CACCCGCCATGAATTTCTTCGAAGCCCGGACCAGCCCCGACGGGCAGTCCGTAAAAATTTCCGATCCCGAGGCCCTGCCCATCCATCCACAGCTGGATCCGGCCTTCAGGGACAAACCGGTGGTTTTGGGCATTCGACCCGAGCATTTCAAGATGGCCGAAGAGGGCGGCAGCACAATGCAGATGCGTGTGGATCACCTGGAAACCCTCGGCGCTGACACCCTGGTGCACGGACGATCAGGTGGCAACGACACGCTTTTCACTTTTCGCCTGCCCGATATCCATCGTTTTGAGAAAGGTCGCTCCCTGCCGTTGAGCGTTTCCCCGGAAAAACTGCACCTGTTCGACACGCAGAGCGGAAAAAGAATCGGGTCGTAACAAGGGGATTTCAAACCCGTAAAAACGGCAAGCCGCCCAGGGCCTTTCCCGGTCTCTTTCCACTGAGCGCTGTGGCCCGGTCCTGCTGTACAAGATTCTCCGCACCAAATGTGGTAACATAGTATCCGTACCCAAAAGCGAATACCTATTTTTTGGTTTTACGGCCGGCATGAAAAAATCCTTTGTCATTTTTCCGGTATTATTGCCTGCAGACACGCTGATGGCTGCCGAAACGGCGGGCAGCGATCCATCCGGTATCTCCTGGGGCTTTATGATCATCGGCTTGCTGGGCGGACTGGCATTTTTCCTGTACGGCATGGAGAAACTGAGCGAGGGCATGAAAAAAGCCGTTGGCAGCAAAATGCGCGCGATTCTCTCCGCCCTGACCAACAACCGCGTCATAGGGCTTTCCGTGGGCGCATTTGTCACCATGGTTATCCAGTCCAGCAGTGCCACCACCGTGATGCTGGTGAGCTTTGTACAGGCGGGGTTGATGCGCTTTGCCCAATCATTGGGAGTGATTCTGGGGGCGGATATCGGCACCACCGTCACCGCTCAGCTGATCGCTTTCAAGCTCACCGATTATGCCTTGCTGATGATCGCTGTCGGTTTCGCCACGCGGTTGTTTGGCAAACAGAACAAAACAAAAAATATCGGCGAGATTCTGCTGGGCTTCGGCATCCTGTTTTTCGGCATGAAACTGATGAGCGATGCCATGCGGCCGCTGCGCACCTATCCGGAGTTTGTCACCCTGATGAATGGGTTGGAAAACCCGCTGCTGGCGTTGCTGATCGGTACGCTGTTTACAGGCCTGATCCAAAGCAGCGCCGCATTTATCGGCATCATTATCGTGCTGGCCCAACAAGGCCTGATTACGCTGGAGGCCGGCATTCCACTTGTTTTCGGGGCAAACATCGGCACCTGCATTACCGCCGGCCTTGCCAGCATCGGCACATCCCGGGAAGCCAAGCGGGTGGCCCTGGCGCATGTGCTGTTCAAGGTCGGCGGTGTGATTCTGTTTATTTTCTGGATCCCGGCCTTTGCCGATATGATCCGGGGCATCGCCGAAAGGCTCGGATCGGACGCCGCCCGGCAGATCGCCAACGCCCATACGATTTTTAACGTGAGCCTTGGGCTGGTGTTTCTGCCGTTTACATCCCTTTTCGCCCGGCTTCTGTTAAAAATCCTGCCGGAAAAAAAACCCCGTGAGGGTGTCCCACCCACCGAGTGGCATCTGGACGACAGTATGATCGCCACCCCGGAATTTGCCATCGATCTGGCCCGCACGGAAATAGCGCGCATGTCCAAAATACTGGGGCGCATGCTGCGCGCCATTATCATCCCGTTTATCTCCGATGCGAAGTGGATCAACCGGGATGCGCGGCACAAAGACGAAGCGGCCCTTCTGGTAAAGGAGATCCCGACCAGGGATGAAATATATCCGGAGCTGACCCTGCTCGAGGGGCTCGACATGCGTGAGGAAAAAATCGATTTCCTGGATGAAAAGATCGGTGAGTTTCTCATCCAGGTTGCCCGTCAGGAACTCTCCGACGAACAGGCCAGTGAGGTCTACGGCATGATATCCATTGCCAATGACATGGAAAGCATCGGCGATATTATCCACCGCAGCATGCTGCCGCTCATCGATAAAAAGCGGGCGCTGCGGTCTGATTTTTCCGAGGAAGGCAAGGAAGAGTTGATGATTTACCATGTGAAAGTGTGCAAGCAGATCAGCCGGCTGCGGGAGGCATTCTTGGAACGCAACCTGGCAACCGCCCGCAGAATCATGACCAAGGAAAGAAAATATCTGGACCTGGAATCGATGTACCGGCTCAGGCATCTGGACCGGCTTCACCAGCAGCGCAAAGAGTCGGTGGAAACCCATGAAATTCACACGCACCTGATGGATTACCTGAAGCAGATCAACGTATACACTGCCAATATCGCAAAAACGTTTCTCAGCACCAGCAAGCCGGCGTGATGAAGCCGCAGGCAGCGGCCAAAGCAGGGCAATAAAAAACCCGAAGTCATCGCGAGGATGATTTCGGGTTTTTGTAAGAATCCGGCGGCGTCCTACTCTCCCACTCAGCTTCCCGAGCAGTACCATCGGCGCTGAAGGGCTTAACTTCCGTGTTCGGGATGGGAACGGGTGTGGCCCCTTCGCTATCGCCACCGAAAATCGGTTTTGCTATATGTCTGACAATTTGTTTGCGAGTAAAGCCCGGACAATCGATCCGGTTTTGTGCGATTTGTTTTGTGGCCAAGCCACACGATCGATTAGTACCGGTAAGCTGAGTGCGTTGCCGCACTTACACATCCGGCCTATCAACCTTGTCGTCTACAAGGGATCTTCAGGAAGTATGTTTCCATACTTGCGGGAGATCTAATCTTGAGGTTGGCTTCCCGCTTAGATGCTTTCAGCGGTTATCCAGTCCGAACATAGCTACCCAGCAATGCCGATGGCACGACAACTGGAACACCATTGGTTCGTCCACCCCGGTCCTCTCGTACTAGGGGCAGCTCCCCTCAAATCTCCTGCGCCCACGGAAGATAGGGACCAAACTGTCTCACGACGTTTTAAACCCAGCTCACGTACCACTTTAATCGGCGAACAGCCGAACCCTTGGGACCTGCTCCAGCC